>Ga0116170_10000002_pt1 | contig 292325 bp, 232 predicted proteins | sample AD_JPNHW1_MetaG_FD_89797 | JGI IMG/M metagenome (GOLD analysis project Ga0116170, IMG submission 89797) | Active sludge microbial communities of municipal wastewater-treating anaerobic digesters from Japan - AD_JPNHW1_MetaG | ecosystem: Engineered > Bioreactor > Anaerobic > Digestate | place... | reverse complement strand
GTGTTATTCCCGCTGCGAGGCAGCGTCACTACCTTGCTCCACGTCTCGTCGCTCGTCGTGGAGTCCGCCAGCATGAAAGTCTTGCCGTCAAACGAGTAATAGACCCAGTAACCCGCCGTAACGGACCCCGATAATTTCACCTCCCCGTCAGTCGTCGGCTCCGTCGCGGTCACCGTAGGCATTGGAACAGAAACCGCCGAGGCCGCCGCGTTATTCATCTGAAAACCTATCGTATCAGCAAGCGTCTTTGCTCCGGACAGTTTCTTCTGCTCGTCCACAGTATCATTTTCTTGATCATTTACAGATTTTGTCAAAACAGGATGGGAATCATTTCCGTCTGAAAAAGCATTCGTGTTGACCAATCCCTCTGCCGGAGTGGCCTGCAATAACAGCAGCATAATGCTGGTCGTAATCGCCACGACTCTTTTAAAGCCCAACGCGCTCATTTGTTTGGGAACTCCTGTCTAAAACGCTCTATAAAACATTGCTTTTGTTATTATTTAAATTAGTAACATCAAAAGAAACATTGGGCAAGAGGCTCCGGGCGAAAGAAATATATTAAAAACTAGCACTCTTATACTTGTTTCACCACGATGAGGGATATCATTAAGCGGTATCGCATCAGTGAGCGGCATTCCGTCATCATAGCCCGTCGTCAGGCCCTTGATCGTCACGGTCATTTCGACGAAAATCCTCGCCTATCCCGTGCTATTGAATGCCGCAAGGCTATGGTCCTGGATAGAGGGTTCAGGTTCCGCCGCAACCGTTCCTCGACCTAGGGCGTGATGTGCTCACTTGCGTAGCGTTCTTCCGGATTCATCCAGAGGTATTCGGGGTGGGATTTCATAGGATCCGCCTCCGCTTCTTCACCGTTGCTCCAGCCCTCTCAAGCAAAAAGGACAGCCCCCTTAAAATTTGAGAGGAGCTGTCCCCTTCCTGAAAATATCGGGCGATCCGGGAACATTAATTTGAAAGAAAATCCGAGAATTCTTCGAAAAGCGTCTCCGGCTGCATGAGAGGGGCATAATTGGTTTTACCCGGAAAAGGACAGGTGAAAAGGTCATAGATCCCCGCACCCGCCCGCAGGAGCATATAGCCCGTCCCGCGACCGATATCCACGAACAGCGCCGACAAATAATCCGGAGTCTGTTTGACAGAAGCGGGCATCTGGTGAACGTATTCGCCGGGACAGGTGATCAGGTTCGTCAGACCCCGACCGAATTTCGAGAGCGCCTTCGTACTGTTCATTTCATACGCATGGGCCGGAACGCTTGCGATCATCAAGAGAACCAGCAAAAGAGCGGTAAGCTTTTTCATTGTCTGCACTCCGTTTTGAGAAAATGGAACTGCGCCGAACGAACCTTGTAGAAACATCGGCGCTTCCGCACCTTTTTTTACTTCTTTATTGGACTAGGAGTAGCCTTCTTCCTCGAACCCTTCGGTCTGGAACACCTCGAGGCGGGCGTTCTCCGCCTCGGCTTCACTAAGGCCCGCCTTTTCCGTCGCGCAGCTCATAAAAAAGGTCCTCGGGTCCCACCCCGTTTCCGTTGCAACCTCGGGCAGATACACGCCTTTCTTCCGGCCAAGGCTCACAATGATCCCGTCCGTTCCCGGACGAATGTCCCGCCAGGACCCGGCCAGAGCGGGCGCCGTCAGGATCGAGATATGGATCTTCACAGACCCAAGCTCATAGGGCGCAAGCGGCGGGAACCGCGGGTCTTCGAACGCGGCGGCAAGGGTCATTTCACGGAGACTTTCAAAAAGGGGTTTAAGACCAAGGATCAAACCGATGCAGCCGCGCAGTTTTCCATTCTGTTTCAACGTAACAAAAACCCCGCGTTTTTCGGAAAGCCAGCCGGCTTTGAGAAAAAGTTTCGGTTCAGGCTTGTTCTCAAGGTAAGACTTGAGAACCCCGCGAGCGTACTCAAGCACGGCTTTTTTTTCCTCTTCACGGAACATGGCTACGCCTTCTCCGAAAACTTCATCGCCGCATAGCCGACCACCGAACTCCGGTCGCCGGTGACGTCGCCGGAATTCGCGTACCGGATCAATTCGGGCTTCGACCATCCTTTTTTCTCCGCGAGAAGAAGCGACGCGATGACGGTCCCGAGCCCGCACGCCTCAACCTCCCCGGCCTGGCTCGCCCGCCCAAGCTTCATCACATCGCCTCTTTCGATCATGCGGATCGTGTGCTTGTCCCGCTCAACCGCAGCCGCATAAGGATGAAAATGGGAAAGGTCCGTGCTTGCGACCACCAGCGCGTTCCGGGATTCCAGATGGATCGCCAAAGCCGCCGCGATCGCTTCCGAATTGTCCAGCGACTGCTCTCCCATATAAACAGGGACGATCCGCAGGTCCGGAAGGACCGCCTGAAGGAACGGCAGCTGAACCTCGAGCGAATGCTCGGCAAAACTTCCCTTGATCTCTTCGTCCAGATAAGCGTTCGATTCGCGCAGACGATCCACGATCAGTCGTTCCACGGGAACACGTCCCAGCGGCGTTTCATAAAAATGCGCGTCATCCACGAATACGCCCTGCAGGAAAAAACGGTGGAGGAAGGCGATGATAACGACAAAATCGAAATGGCGTCCTTGCAAGGTCTTATAGGCCTCCGCAGCGACGGCTCCGGAATAAGGATAACCCGCGTGCGGGACAATAAGGGCGCGGACATTGGGATCGGGTTGGGAAGCGGCCTTGGCAAGAAACCCGGAAACCTGCATCTTCAACACGGCGGGATCGTCGGGATAGAACTGTCCGCTCACTGCCGGTTTCCGGATCTTCTGTAGCGCGCGTTCCATGAACCGTCCCTCCCGATGAAGTGCTGATGTATTTTACACCGAACGCGACGGATGGCAACCGGAGGAATCGACCGATATGGACATGGATTTTAAAGCGGGGAAAGTAATATAATGCCCCGCAGCGGAGGAATCGCTTATGAAAACGGATGAAGTGAAGGTCGCTTTTTTCGATACCAAATCCTACGATCCGGGATTCTTTGACGAGGCCAATAAGGAACTTGGTTTCAAGATCACTTATTTTTATAATCATCTGAATCTTGAGACAGCTCCGCTTGCCTCAGGATATGACGCGGTCTGCGTATTCGTAAATGACACCGTCAGTGAGAAGATCCTCGAACGCTTTTGCCGGGACAAGGTCCGTCTCATCGCTTTGCGCGGCGCCGGCTACAACAATGTCGACCTTCATGCGGCTTTCGGAAAGATGCACGTCGTCCGCGTCCCCGCCTATTCTCCCCACGCCGTCGCGGAACATGCCGTAGCCCTCATGCTCACCCTCAACCGCAAGATCCACAGGGCCTATTACCGGACGCGCGACAACAATTTCACGCTCGACGGCCTTATGGGTTTTGACATGCACCAAAAAACGGCCGGCATTATCGGCACAGGCCAGATCGGCAAGGCCGCGATCGAGATCCTTAAAGGATTCGGCATGCGGGTCCTCGCTTACGATCTCTTTCGGGACACGAGCTATCAACAACGCATAGGATTCGACTATGTGGATCTCCCGACCCTTTACCGGGAATCGGACATCGTGTCGCTCCACTGCCCCCTCAGCAAAGAAACCCACCATCTCATCGGCGAAAAAGCGATCGCGCAAATGAAACCCGGCGTTATGCTTATCAATACGGGCCGCGGCATGCTGATCGATTCCAGGGCCTTGATCGACGGTCTCAAGACCGGGAAGATCGGCTATGCGGGGCTGGACGTCTACGAAGAAGAAAGCGAATATTTTTTCGAGGACTTCTCCAATGCCGTCATGCCGGACGACGTTCTCGCGCGGTTACTCTCTTTCAATAATGTGCTGATCACTTCCCATCAAGGGTTTTTCACTCGGGAAGCCCTCCGCAATATTGCGCAGACAACGCTGAACAACATTCGCGAATATTTTTCTAACGGAAACCTTCCCAACGAGATCTGTTACAAATGCAGCGTCACGCCTTGTCCGCGGCTCAAATCCGGGCAATGCTTCAAATAAAGGAGCGCCATGACTTCCTCTGCTAAAAAACCCGCGGCCATCGCCTCGGACCTTCTGGCCAGACCGATAAAACTCGGGACGCTGACCGGATACCAAAAAGGCTCGATCGTCAGCAAACAGCTTCTGAACAAAAAGGCCGGAACCCTCACGCTCTTTGCATTCGATAAGGGCGAGGGATTAAGCGAACATACGGCGCCTTACGACGCCACGGTCCTCATCCTCGACGGAAAAGCGGAGATACGGATCGGAGGGAAGCCTCACAAACTCTCAAAAGGCGAGCTCATCATCATGCCGGCCAACATCCCGCATTCGGTCAAGGCCACGGAACATTTCAAGATGCTCCTGATCATGATAAGATCATAATTCACGCGCAACGCTTCAACGGGCAAGGCTCAACGAAGATCTTTTTTGATTTAGCCTTGCGCTTAAAAAACTATGCTGAACAAGTTCTTCAAATTATCCGAGCGGAACACGGACATCCGGGCCGAGATCATTGCCGGCGTCACGACCTTCCTCGCGATGGCTTACATCATCTTCGTCAACCCGAACATCCTCGCGGCGGCCGGCATGGACAAGACCGCGCTTATCACGGTCACCTGTCTCGCGACAGCGCTTGCGACACTCGCGACCGGCCTTTTCGCAAACGCGCCGATCGCCATGGCCCCCGGCATGGGGCTCAACGCCTTCTTCGCCTATTCGCTGGTCCTGACAGACCGGATCCCCTGGCAAGATGCTTTGGGGATCGTATTCGTTTCCGGGCTTTTTTTCTTTCTCCTGACCGTGATCGGGCTCCGCCAGAAGATCGTGGAGGTCATCCCCCGCTCGCTGATCTCGGCAGTCTCCGTCGGGATCGGATTTTTCATCACGTTCATCGGCCTCGTCAACCTCGGGATCATCCACAAAAACGACGTGACGCTCGTCTCGGCTGCTCCGGTCACATCGACCGTCATGATCGGGCTTGCGGGATTTTTCGTTATGATCGTCCTCGAAATGAAAAAGGTCCGGGGTTCCATGATCTCGGGGATCGCCGTTGCGACGCTCCTGGCGATCCTCACCGGCAAGGTCCAGTGGCCGGCCGCGATCTTCTCGTTCGATCTCAAACTTGCACCGATCGCATTCCAGCTCGATATCCGACACGCGCTCAAGTGGGGTTTCTTCGGAGCCATCTTCAGCCTGATGTTCATGCACCTGTTCGACTCGATCGGATCACTGGTAGCCTGTTGCAATCAGGCGAAGCTGGTGGATGAAAAGGGCCGTATCCGCGGTCTGGACCGGCTCCTCTCGCTCGACGCGCTCGCCAGTATGATGGGCGCCGTGCTCGGCACCTCGACCATCACGGTCTACGTTGAATCCGCGACCGGGATCGCCCAGGGCGGCCGTACGGGGTTTTCGATGATCGTGACCGCGGCGATCTTCTTGCTCGCGCTCCTTTTTATCCCGCTGATCACGATCGTGCCCGTCTACGCGACAGCGCCGGCGCTGATCCTCGTGGGTTTTTTCATGATGAAAGAGATCCGCGAGATCGATTTCTCGGATCTGGAGGAAGGATTCCCGGCGTTCGTGATCATCGTCATGATCGCTCTGAGTTACTCCATCGCGACCGGGCTCGCGTTCGGGTTTCTGAGCTTTGTGATCTTCAAGGCGGTGCGCCTCAAGTTCGGTGAGATCAAACCCGCGATGTGGATGATTGCCGCGCTTTCACTCCTGCATTTTCTTCTCTAAAAAAAGGGGCAGCCGCCGAAGCCGCTGCCCCTTTTATAAACTTTCAAACCGCTCTTATCTTCCGAACCAGCCCTTCTTTTTTGCTTTGGCCTTTTCGGTAGCATCCACCGCACCGTCCTTATTCTTGTCGGCACGGGCCTGCCAGGCCTCTTTACGGTCGGTCCGCATTTCCTTGCGGGCCGCCTGCATTTCTTTTTTGTCCGTTTTCATCTCCGCAACATTCTGCTGATGCGTCGTTTTCAGCTGGGTGCGGAGTTCCTGGGCCTTGGCTTTATCCCCTGCCGCGCTAGCTTCCTGCATCTTCTTCCGCAGATCTTTTTCCTCGCTGCGAGCTGCCTGCGAATTCTGTTTCATTTCCTGCCGCTTGGCGGCCATGGCCTTCTTGTCCGCCTCCAACTTCGCCTTCCATCCTTCCGCATCCGCGGTCGATACCGGCGCGGATGTCACAGCCGTGTCTTCCGCAACGGCCGAGAACGCACCGCAGAGAAGCAAACACATCAAAATACCAACGAATCTCTTCATGGGAACCTCCTTGGTTTTAAAATTGAATCTTAACGTCCTGGGTTTCTTCCTTCGGGATCTCAAGCAATGAACGTTTCGAATACCCCAGCGGCCCGGCAAAGAAAACGTCGGGGAGCTGCTGAATGCGGATATTATACACGTTAACGCTCTCGTTGAAAAACTCTCTCCGGTCCGCGATCTCATTCTCAAGTCCCGAGATCCGGTTCTGAAGCTGAAGGAAATTCTGGTTCGCTTTAAGGTCCGGATAATTCTCGGAAACGGCAAAAAGCGTCTTCAGGCCCGCCGTAAGCTGATTTTCCGCTTTCGTCTTGTCCTCGATCGACGAGGCGCTCATAAAAGCCGTCCGCGCCTGCGTGATCTTCTCCAGAAGTCCTTGCTCGTACTTCATGTAGCCCTTGCAGGTCTCGACCAGTTTGGGCAGCTCGTCATGCCGCTGTTTCAAAAGCACGTCGATGTTCGCCCATGCTTTGTCTATATTGTTTCGCACAAGGATCAAACCGTTATAGATCCCCACCAGGTATCCGACGATCCCTATCACCACGAACAACACGACCGCAAGTATCACAAGCCCCATAGTCCCCCCTTCCTTCATTGATTTAAAAACGAAAACCTTCCGGACGGATCACCCGCAAAAAAAATTGTAGTCTTCTCCGCAGAGCCTCTTGGAGATCTCGGAGCCAGCCAAGACCCACCAGATCAGAACAAGATAAATGCTAACCCAAAAAAGCCCGATGCCAAAGCAGTAAAATAATTGCTTTTTTAGCTTCGTAAGAAGTTGCCTTTCGCTAAGGTCGGAGATGCAAAACACCGTTCCCTTCTGTTTCCGGATACAAATGTTTCCGGAGCCCACCCCCGGTCCGTTCCTCCGCGCATTTTCCGCCACCGTTCCCATGACATACAACTCATCGCCGGGAAGGATCCGTGTTTCAATCGCGTAAAAATTTTCTCCACGGCCGGAGGGTCCGGTCACGATCCCAAGGGCCTTCAACGCATTCAAAAATTCATCCCGCCCGGGCGAACCGGGCGTTGAGTCATAGGTGGTTTTCTGCTTCACGAGGTGGAGGTCCGCGCCCTCCGGATCCACCCCAACCTGGCCGCTCTCATCCTCAAGAATGAACCCGGCGAACGGAGAGCCGTCTTCCCGGACCAGTTGTTTCTCGATCTCTCCGAACACCCTTACGATCTCATATTCAAAGAAAAGGCATTCCTTCCCCGAGAGCGGCGACACGTACGTTTTCTGAAAAACCCGGACCTTCCCCTTGACCTCCACAAGTCCCATCGCTATCGAACCGATGGTGGAAGTCGGAATATTCCGGATCTTGTTTCTTTTGTCCGCAATCCTGAAACCCAGAAAAAAGAAGAGCAGTCCCGGCACGATCGCGAGACACCATGCCAAAAAACCGACATCCCAGGAAGTCATGATCGCGCGGACGTCCATCATCCCTCTTCCGGGTTTCTGCTCCGGGTCTTCGCTAAAACATGTGTTTGAAGAAATGTCCGATGAGGATAAAAAGACAAACGACCGTCAGCGCCGGCCCGCCGTACAAAGCAAGAAACATGCGCCCTCCGAACTCGCCGAGAACGTGTTTTTCGCTTTCATCGGAGATCAGAAAAACATTCCCGGCCTCCGCGCCGATACAGACATTATCCGAACCCGTAGCGGAACCGCTAACATACGGGTTTTCTCGTGCGGTTCCGAGCACATAAAGATCGTCCCCGGGAACAATGTAGGCTTCCTCGCAACGGAGCGATTTTTCGAAGCCTATGAAATTCTTTGCTTCGATCCCGAGAGCTTCAAGCGCTGTAAAAAAATCGGCTTTATCCTTGCCCCCAAGCCCTGAGCTATACCTGCGGTCCGGATGAACATGAAATTCCGCGCGGGCGGGATCCACCAGAACTTTCCCGGTCTCATCTTCGAGATAGAAGCATTGCGGACTGCTATATTCGGCAAGGGTGACCCAGTGTCCGCTTCTCCCGGAGTTCCGATACTCTTCCACCTTGTAATGATAGAAAACGCATGTCGCCCTGGCAAAATCACTCGTCAGGAGATCCTGAAACTGACGCGCCTTTCCCTTGACCTCCACGAGCCCCATCGCCAGACCGCGAACCGTCGACGTCGGGATGTTTTCGATCAGCTTTCTTTTCGTGCGAATCTGAAAGCCCCGGAAAAAAGCAACGATCCCAAAAACCACTCCGAGACACAGACAAGCGAAAACTTTAGCTTCGGAATTATTCGATGAACTCATATCCGTCCTTTGACCTAGCCATAGTTACGGACACCCTGCCCCCAGTCTTATTCTTCATCGCCCGGGCTTATTTTACCAGAGCCTCCCAGAGATCTCCGCACTTCTCTTAGTTTTACGAAATATTCTGATTTCTCTTAACTAAAAAAGAATGGAAAGCAAGGCGGTTCCTGCCGTTAATCATGAACGGACGAATGTAACTTTACCGAACCAGGAGCATCCCCGGCCATCGTGCATGCCCCTGAAGGACGAAACCCATGGCACAAGATTCAAAAGCAAAATACTGGCACAAGCTCACAGACGGCAAGATCCAGTGTGATCTCTGCCCCCGGCTTTGTAAACTCGCCGCAGGCCAATCGGGTTACTGCACATTCCGGCGAAGTGACGGCGACGAACTCTTCGCGCTGACCTTCGGCCTGTCGAGCGGCTTCTGCGTCGACCCGATCGAAAAGAAACCCTTGTTCCATTTTCTTCCGGGAAGCGCGGTCCTGTCGTTCGGGACCGTCGGATGCAACCTCGGCTGCCGGGGCTGCCAAAACTGGGACCTCAGCCGGTGCGCGATCAAGGATGCGGAACTTTCCAAAGCGCCGCCCGACAGGATCGCGCGATCGGCCCAGGAACTCGGCTGCGCGAGCGTCGCCTTTACCTACAATGAGCCGATCATCTTCCATGAATACGCCGTCGAGACGGCCAAGGAATGCCGGGCCCGCGGGATCAAAACGGTCGCCGTCACGGCCGGCTATGTAATGCCCAAACCCCGGGAAGAGTTCTACCAATACATGGACGCCGCAAACGTCGACCTGAAAGGTTTCACGGAAGAATTCTACAAAAAATATACAGACGCCGAGCTCGGGCCCGTGCTCGAAACGCTCGAATACATCAAGCACAAAACCTCGACGTGGCTCGAGATCACCACGCTGGTCATTCCGGGCATGAACGACTCCGACCGTGACATCACAAATATGACCTCCTGGATCGCAAAAAATCTCGGCCCGGAGGTCCCGCTCCATTTTTCCGCCTTTTATCCGGCCCACAAAATGCTCGACCGGCCCTACACGCCTCCGGAGACGCTCGAAAAAGCCCGCAAAATCGCCCTGCACCACGGACTGTCCCATGTCTACACCGGAAACATTCGCTCTCCCAAAAGCCAAAGTACCTACTGTAGGTTTTGCGGAAAAATGCTGATCGGACGGAACGGTTTTGCGGTCACGGGATGGCATTTGAAAGAAGGCGGACACTGCGAGTCCTGCAATGCCGTTTGCGCAGGCGTCTTCGAGGCGAAACCCGGAATGTGGGGGTCAAAACGGCAGCAAGTCCGCCTCCGGCCGGACAGGGATTTCCATCCGGAGAATCTCACCTGATTTCGGGTTGCGGGCCTCAAATTTTAAATTTGAGGTTTTTGCAGCTTACAACCGCAGCAGCTGATCGCTGTAAGAATCCGCGAGAAGGTCTTTCTTTTCGATCCCGAGAAGCTTCTGGAAAAACTCGCATTGTTTCCGGAGAACCGTTTCGTTTTTCTTTCCGGACCGGCCGAAAACCTCGATCTCCACAAAGTCCCCGAGGTTTTTCACTCGGTCGATGTGGAACTTCACGTTACGGATGAAATAAATCTCGCGGCGCTTGTCCACGACGGCAAGAACGCCGGCCGCCGCCTCCAGGATCTTTTTCAGCGAACGCAACGGAGACAGACCTTCACTTCCCCCCGGTCCTCTTGGGACGGGGGACTTCCATAGAACCGAGTCGCATTTTTTGGAATTTTTTTGGTCCGTGCGTTTGTAATAGATAAGCGCGTTCTCGATCCGGCCCTCACGGAGCTTCAGGCGGCCCGAGGGAACGCGAAAATAGGTGTCGCGCTGACGGTCGAGGCCTTTAAAATCGGCCTGGCGGGATTTGAGAATTTGACGGACGCGGAAGGGATCCGAACATCGCGCCTTGATCTCGATGCTGATCCCTCCGCACGTCCTCATGCAATGATCTTACTCGCTCTTGCCGAACGGGATTTTCAATTTATTCTTAAGACTGCTCGCGGCGCTTGTCACGCTACTGGTCACTTCCTTGACCGCGCCCCCCGCCTGAGTTCCGGCGGCGTTCTTGAGCGTATCGAGCCCTTTGGCGGCAGCTGCCTGAGCCATATCCGCGGCGGACCCAGCGATCCCGGAAACACTGCCCTGGATCGAGCTCAGGTTGAAACCGCTCAACAACGCAAGCGGCGTACGCATCATCACCTTCATGACAATCAGCGGAACAAGCTGCATGGGATCGGTAATGTTCTGATACCGTTCATCCAGTCCGACATTGAACTCCTGAACCGAAGGCTGTCCCTTGGAATAATCCACGTACGACGCCTTCCCGACCTTTAAATGGAAATTGTCGATCTGGAACGGCATGGCCTTGCCCTTCCCGGCAGGCGCCGGCTGCGAAGGCTTCTGGGCCGCAGGCTTCTGCGCTCCCTGGATTGATTTCAAGGAATCCAGATTCAGCATGCCTTTTTCATTTTTGACCACCGAAAGCTTTTCCATTTCAAAATCAAGGTTTTCGAGATGGATCTTCCCTTTCAGAATATCCGTCAGGTTATAATCCACCAGGATCTTCGGGATCTCGACAAAGCTGGTGCCTTGGAACGCGGACGGGTTCTTCATCACCAGGCCTTCGATATCGATCGAGGTGTTGGAGAAATTAATATCGAGCTTTTGGATCGTGAGCGGAAACCCGGTCACCGCGGTCGCCCCGACCTCGATCGCCGTCTTCACCACAATATTCCTGGCAAGCACCAGAACAACCAGCACTGCCAGCACCAGAAACACAATTCTTCCGATGAGTTTCATGAAGCACCCCTTTCTGATTTTGTTTTTTTATTAATGGGCTCCTTGGACATTCGACGAAAAATAGCTTCTTCCACCGTCATTTCTTTTCTGGCCCGAATGCGGCCGAGATGATGTTCGATCCTGCCGGGAGGCACACGCAGTTGCTCGAGTACGACCCGGTTAAGCTCGTGGCTCGCCTCCCACTCCTCCATCACCACAATGTCCGCCCCGAGTTCATAAAGCGCCGCGGTCTGCCCCTCGTAACGTGTCCGGACCGCTAATAGCACCTCCGGATTCAACTCCTGAACGACTCGAATGATCTGCGTGATCCCGAGAATATCCGGAAAGCTCACCACCACGGCACGCGCGCGCAAGATCCCGACCCGCCGCATCACTTCCCGGTTCGCCGCATCACCGTAGACCGCCTTCAAATGGAGCTTCTTGGCTTCCTGGACCTTCTGCGGGTTCATTTCAAGGATCACGAACGGGATCTCTTCCTCTTTGAAAGCGTTGGCAAGGTCCCTGCCGGTCGGCCCGAAACCGCAAAGAATCACATGACCGGTCAAAGCCGATAGTGTGCTACCGGGCTTGGCCCAGTTCCTCGGCGGCACTCCGAACACAATAAATTTTCCGAGAAATTTCAGCACGGAAGGGATCGAGGCAAAAAGGAGCGGCGTAAGCAGCATGGTCAGGAACGCCGTCGAGAGAAGGATCTGGTAAAGCTCGTGGCTGATGTGACCGGACCCCCGGGCCATCTGGATCAAAACAAACGAGAACTCCCCGATCTGAGAAAGCATGATCCCCGTGACCATCGCAACGCGCGGCGGAAACCCGAAAGCCATGATAAGCAAAGTCATAATGACAAAGTTCACAAAAAGCACCAGGCTCACCACCAGCAGGACCAGCGGCATATTCGCCACAAAAAACCTCAAGTCGAACAAAAGTCCCAACGAAACGAAAAAAATGCTCACAAAAAGATGCCGGAACGGGATGATGTCCCCGATCAACTGATGCGAAAAACCCGTGTTGGCGAACATGAACCCCGCCAGAAGCGCGCCGATGGCCACCGAAAGTCCCAGCGCACCACTGATCCAGGCCATCCCCAAACAAACCACCACTGAAAAAAGGAAAAAGACCTCGCGGTTCCGGATCACCGCCACGCGAAAAAGAAGTTGCGGCAATAAAAAACGAGAACAAACGAACGCCCCCGCCAGGAGAAGCACCGTTTTAAGGAACGCGGACCCCAGCGGCGCCCAAACAGCCCCCTCCGACTGTCCAAAGGCCGTCAAAAAGATCATAAGGGGAACAACGGCGAGGTCCTGAAAGATCAGGATCGAGATCGCAATGCGGCCGTGCGGCGTGTCGATCTCACCCCGGTCGATCAGATATTTTAAAACGATCGCCGTGGAACTGAGCGCGATCACGGACCCGAGGAAAAACCCTTCATAAAAACTCCACTTCCGCCACCAGGCGAACATCAGGGACAACCCGATCGATATCAGGATCTGGAGCGTCCCCCCCACGATCGCAAGATGCTGCATGCCCCGAAGGCGGTCGAAAGAAAACTCCAGACCGATCGTCAACATAAGGAGCACGACGCCGAGCTCCGCGAGAGAGCGGATATGTTCCCCGTTGGAAAGGATCCCAAGACCCTGCGGACCGATAATGACGCCGGCGAGCAAAAACCCGAGGATCGCCGGCAAGCGAAACTTCTCGAACGCGATGGCTACGGCCGTCGCGATCACTAGCAACATAAGGAGTTCCGTAAAAAACAGCGGATGCATCTCAGCCCCCTTGGCAAACGTTCCCGAGCATCACAAGACTCTATACCACTCCGTTTTTTCCAGCCTTCCGGAAATAGGATTAAATGAAGAGGAGCATAGTATACAAAATCTTCACGATAAGAATCCAGAATTAACGCCGGAACCTTACGATTTTTAATTTCAAAGGTGGGATTTTTTGCCGTTCCGGAGAAAACACCGGCAAAACAGCTCCCCCCTCACTTTCGATTTCAAGTCGCACCCTTGAAATTTTTGGATTCAAGCCGTTAATAAGAAATGTCCGGATTTTTTGATTTTTGTTTAAGCAGAAAAAAATGATGCTGATTGCTGTTTAAAAGACTTTTTAAATTAAAAATGCTTGTTTTTGCTATTTAAATAATCTTGCACGTCACCACTCACGCGATTACACTTTAATAGGAGAAATGCAAAAATCAAAAATAGAAGCTTGGCGCGGAGAGACACGATGGGAATAAAAAAATCCGGAGACGCTGGTTTTACGATGGTCGAAATGATGATCGCCCTTTTTGTCACGGCGCTCATCATCGCGGGCTATGTGGGCGCCAATATCATGATGCAGCGAAATTCCGAGGATATGCACCAACGGACCGTCGCTATCCAGAACGCGAACCAAGCGATCGAACAAATGAGAGATGTTTCAAGCGCCAAGCCGTTCCCCGCCTCCGTCGTCCTCGCCTATCCCGATGGGGGGCAACTGACAGGGTTCACCTCGTTAACCAATGAAGTGGTCACAGTCTCTTATTGCAGGAATGAAACATCGCCCTGCCCAGCCTCGGCCACAACGACGAATCCGCTGGACGTTACGGTCACGGTGGCATGGGAATCTTATACGGGACGGCAAAGAACAGAATCCGTCCGAACCTATATTACACAAAGGTGACGCGATGAAAATGCGCGAAAGTGGTTTTACGCTTGTGGAGGTCATGATCGCCGTCGCTATTTCATCGATCATCATCGCCGGCGTCTTTGGGATTTTGATCGTCAGTAATCGAAGCCTCGAAGCCGCCCACATCAAAATGAATCTGGAAGAAGGTCCGCGCGAAGCCTTATTTAAAATTGCTCAGGAGATCCGTCAGACCGCTTGGCACAAGATCGATACCTTGGCGGAGGCTGACGATAAAGGCGTTGAAAGAGCCGACACGATCAAATTTGTGGTGCCGGTCCCGGCGCCGGACGCCGCGTCCCTTGTCGACGCCAGTTTTACCCCAAAATGGGCCTGCAACATCCAATATCTCCGGGACACGGGAACGAATCAGATCATCCGGATCTCGGAGGACCTGACCACCCTGGAAAAAAAACGCGCCATTCTTTGCAATAATATCACCTCGCTGGGGTTTTCAAGAACCCTGGACTCTCCAGGCCTTATTACGATCACGGCGCAAGCGCAAAAAACGCTCGCGGATGGACGATTGATCCCCGAAACGCCTCTTACGATCACCGTACAGGCAGAAGCGAGAAACCCATGAATCCATTAGCCAATCAAAAAGGTTTTGTTCTGGTGGTCGTGTATATGGTCGCGATATTTGTCACCATCTTTGCAATCGCTTTCTTTGCAAGGCACCAAGTCGGCATGCAAGCCACCGAGCGTTATCAAAACCGCGTTCTCGCTTTCAATGCCGCGGAGGCCGGGATCGACGTTGCACTAAGAGCCCTGGCCACGAACAGCAGCCTCCGAAGCGGGACCACCTCCGAAAATTACGTATCAGAAATAACACCCTTGTCCGGCAACGCCTACCAATACACCATTTCACCGGTCGAGGAAAACTCTTCCCTCCGGAGGATCGACGCCAAGGGCTGCGCGCCGAATTGCACGGAGTCATCCCGAGCCTACCAGGATTCCGAGATCACCGTTTATTGTGAGATCACAAGCGAAGCCCCGCCGTTTTCGCTGTTCGACTACGGCGTTTATGCTAAAAACATGATCCTCATGGGGGGCAATTCCGCGTTCGACAGTTACAACTCGAACAACGGCGCTTACGGCGGATCCAACACCAGCTCCGAAGGCGCCATGGCGGTCAACGGGACATTGATCGGGATCATGGCACTTGCGGGAAATGCCAAGGTGGACGGCGATGTCTACGTCGGTCATGGCGGCATCCCCAGTATTGCCATCAGCATCATGCATGCCACGGTCACAGGAGAATGCTCGACGCTCTCGGCGGATTTCACACCGCCTCCCGAGGTCGAAACCCCGGATGACGCGACAGACATCAGTATCAACGTCACGGGAAATAACACGCTGACGCTGGCGGCAGGGACCTACCGCGCAAGTTCTCTCAAAACTTCCGGAAACGGCAAGATCGTAACGACCGGACCGGTCAAAATCTATGTCAGTGGAGAAGTCAGCATTTCCGGCAACGGGACCGTTGTTGCGGATAATCACCCGGCTAATCTCCTCATCTACTCCACGGAATCCGCATCCGTCAAAATTTCGGGAAATGGCGCCTTTTACGGAGGCATTTATGCTCCTAGTTCCATCGTCACGGTAAGCGGAAACGGCGACATCTTTGGCGCGGTCATTTCAAGATCTTACCTTCAATCGGGCAACAGCGCGGTCCATTTCGATCTGGCCCTGAAAGGCCTCGTCAGCTCGGATACCAGTCAAACCCAGATTGTACGCATCAAGGCGTGGCAGGAAATGAATAGCCTTGCCTGGGGTACCGGCTCTTAATGGGGGTTAGGGTATAGAGAATAGGGTATAGGAAAAGCCTTAGTAAAAGGGGACAGGTCTTCGTTGAGCGCCTGTCCCTTTTTTTCTAACCCCTATCCCCTAAACCCTACTTATTCTCTTCCCAGACGCAGGCTTTGGGGACCTGTAGGAATCCGCTGTATTGGAGGTAGGAAACGCCGAGGTATTGCTTCCCTGTCGCGTTCTCGCGGAAACGAAAAACCCCGGGGATCAACTGGCTTATTTTGGTATATCCTTCGCCTTGTTCGATCTTTCCGATCGGAATTTTCGGATTCCCTTGATCGTCAAGGCAGACCCGGTCCGACAGCATCCCCTGTTGCGCAGACAGGTAGAACCTGTTGGCGGGGTGATCCTTCGGAAGGCCGGGGATCGACGCCGGCGGAACGGAGCACCCGATGATAAAAAAAATCGACGCTAGGCAACCCGGCAATAGTCTTTTAATATTCGCCTCTGCTGATTCTAAGCGCTAGATCCGGGCATCGGAACACATCGCAAATACAAATCCCGGACGTTTCATTTTCCGGAACGGATCGGATCACGCCATTGGGTTTTCAAAATTAAGATTTATTTTGAATTTTATGCCTTCAATTTTAAAACGTTCTCGGCCCGCCCGCCATGGCAATCTGTTACCATTTCCCGCTCTTTTGGGCGCTGGGTTTCGGATGATGCAGGATCGTGGAAACCGATTCTTTCAGAATCTCGTCGGGCAACGCATACTCCCGCAGTTCGCCGTTCAGGAACTTGTCATACCCGAGCAGGTCCATCAATCCGTGGCCGCTGTAACAGAAAAGAATATTCTTTTCCTTTCCTTCCTCGCGAGCTTTCACGGCCTCTTCGATCACGCAAGCAATGGCATGGCTCGTTTCCGGAGCGCAGATCGCCCCCTCGGTCCTGGCCCAGAGAAGCGCGGCCTCGTAACACTTGATCTGGTCGATCGCCCGGGGCTCTAAAAGCCCTTCAATGACCCCCTGGCTCACGAGCGGCGCCATCCCGTGATAGCGAAGACCTCCCGCATGGATCGGCTCCGGAATAAATCCGTGCCCAAGGGTGTGCATGGGAAGAAGCGGCGTCATTTTGGCGACATCCCCGTGGTCATAACTGAAAGGACCCCGGGTCAGCGTCGGACATGCCGTCGGCTCAACGGGAATAATTTTGATCTTCGCACCGTGGATCTTTTCGTTTACGAACGGGAACGAAATCCCCGCAAAATTGCTCCCGCCGCCCGCACAACCGATGACGATATCGGGATTTTTCACGCCCGCGATCTTCAGCTGCTTCTGCGCTTCGAGGCCGATAATGGTCTGATGAAGCATGACGTGATTGAGGACGCTCCCGAGGCAATAACGCGTCTTGCCGCTCGGATCGCCGACAGCTTCCTCGATCGCTTCGCTGATGGCGATACCGAGGCTTCCCGGGCATCCGGGATCTTCTTTAAGAATATTCTTCCCGGCCTGTGTTTCCTGGCTCGGACTCGCGACGCAGTTGGCGCCCCAAACGCGCATCATGATCTTCCGGAAGGGTTTCTGATCAAAACTGATGCGGACCATAAACACTTTGCATTCAAGGCCCAGCAGTTGGCTCGCAAACGCGATCGCACAGCCCCACTGTCCGGCGCCGGTCTCGGTCGTGAGTTTTTTGATGCCGAACTGTTTGTTGTACCAGGCCTGCGCCACCGCGGTGTTGGGTTTGTGGCTCCCCGCCGGGCTCACGCTTTCGTCCTTATAGTAGATACGCGCCGGCGTTTTTAGGTATTTTTCGAGAAAAACGGCGCGCTTCAGCGGAGCGGGGCGCCACCGGTAAAGAAGTTCCAGAACCTCTTCCGGGATATCAATCCATCGCTCGGTAGTAACTTCCTGTTCGATCAGATTCATCGGAAAAACTTTTTCGAGCATCGCCGGCGAGATGGGCTTGCCGTCAGGCCCGAGAGGCGGCTGCATCGGCGTCGGGAGATCCGCGCCCAGGTTGTACCATTTTCTCGGAATATCTTTGTTGTCGAGCGTAATGTTAAGACTTTTCACTTCGTTTTCCTTTCTTCCGTGAAGATGTTAAAAGACCCCTTAAAGAAAATCGATGAAGAGCAGCGCCCCCAGCAAAACGCTTCTTTCCGAAACGTCGGACTCAAATGGAAAAACGATCCCGAAATGGTCGTTTTTGGGGCCATTCTCCGGCACGGGACTGATCCATTTCCTGCTGATCGTCCCGACGCTGACGCTGTTCCTGGAAATAGTAAAAGCATCCCCGCCCCCCGCGGTTTCTTCAATGCCGCAAAGAATCTTTCCCCCGGCATCGGAAACCAGGAAATGCGGACGGCTCGGCGTCCCGTGTTTTTGCACCGCCCCCAAGAGATTTTCGGCCCCGTCAAAGATCTCGACGCGGCTTGCAAAAAATCCGGATCTTTTCTCAAAATACAGGATCTCCTGACCCTGCCCGTCCAGGAGATAAAGCGTAAAAGAACGCGCCCCTTTCAACGCCACAGCCCCCCCCGCGAGGGGCTTCTCCGAAACCACATAATAAAGTTCCTGCTCGGAAATACCTGCCAAACAAAGCACGGGCTTGAACTTCCAATTCTCCGGGATGGTGTACGCGATCTTTTCGCGGAGAGTCAGTGAATCCAGGCCCTTCAGCATCTCCATCGGTCAAAACTCCTGCAACAATACTACCGGAGCGGTGGGATCTGCGGAAAATCGATCGCCGGATCCGCAACGTGGTTAAAATAATTTGTAAAAAGGTTGAGACCGACCAGCGCAATCACTTCGATGATCTCTTCATCCGTAGCGCCGGCCTTCCGGACCGCCTCGAATTCTTTATCCGTAACATTCCCCCGATTCTTGGACAGTCCGGCCGCGAATTTCAAAAGAGCGTTCATTTTCGGGTCCGGCGACACTCCCAGCCGCCCGGCCTGAAGTTCTTCCGTCGTAAGTCCGAGGCTTTTTCCGATCGCAGAATGCGCCGCAAGACAGTAATGGCATTGATTGTCTTCGGCGACCGCGACAGCGAGCAATTCCCGAACCTTGGGCGGAAGCACGCATCCCGCAAGCGCCCCGCTCATGCCGAGGTAAGCCTGGACCGCCGCCGGGGAATGGATCATGGTTTTCAAAATGTTGGGAACACGCCCGGACTTGGCTTTGATGGCGTCGAGGATCTCTTTGGATTTTCCCTGTATTTTTTCAGGATCGACCGGCTGGATTCTGGCCATAAATTTTCTCCCTTTTACGTTGGACTACCGGTACATTCTCAGATAACGTCGTGTCAGTGCGATCAAAAAAAGCGGCGTCAGCAGGATCCCGGACAAGGCTTCCATCGATGCAACGATCCGGGTCCATCCGAGGGGAAGATAGTCCCCGTATCCGACGGTCGTATAAGTGATCACGCTCGTATAAAGCGACTCTCCGAAACCGATCCCGCGGACCATGCCCTCGGCGAGAACCGATCCGGAAAAATAATAACAAAACGCGCTGATCAAAAGGATCCCGCCCGCGACCCCGAGGGTGCGGAACGGGCGTTCGCCGTAGCCCCATATTGCGCGGTTCAACGAACTGGAAAACCAGTGAAAAAAGGATGCCATACGTTCCTTCAGACCGACCTTCTCGAGACGGATCGCACCGGTCCCGGTAACTTGAAGCTGCGTAAAAGTCCTCCAAAGCCGAAGCAACCGCGCATCCTTGGCGCGGACATAGCAGTAAGAATACTTGGTAGAGTCGCCTTCCTTCTCGTAAAGAAGCGCCGCTTCGCTGAAAAGGGTTTCGGCGTAGGCGTAATCCTTTGCCTGAAACGCCTGGACGGCCGCGAACTCATTGCGGGTAGCCGCGTTCCGGAGAGGCTGCCATCCGGTATGAATATTCCAGCACGTTGCGGCGGAAGCAAAACAAACCGCGGACCGGAGATTTTCACCCGCCTCTTCATAGCAATGGGCGGCACGGTCAAAAGTCTGGAAGGCCTGATCGATCTTTCCTTCACCGCGAAGGCGGTGGGCTTCCCTCTCAAGGACGGTCGCCTGTTCGGTAGGAGTCGAGGGTTGGCCGGTCACGAGTTTCTGGGTCTCGGGTCTCATGAATGTTATTCTACCTTCTTACGCGCAAAATTGTCCCGCCTTTTTTCTCTCCGCCCGCTCCGCAAACCCGATCAAAGCGCCGGGAGAAAGCTCCGGGACTGCGCGAAAATGGCTTCCGCGGTTTTCCGCGCCTCGCGAATGCAATCCGTGATCCCGAATCCGTGGAACGCATTCCCGGTGAGATACAGGCCCGGATGATCCACAAGGCGCTCGGTGATCGCACGAATGCGGTTCCCATGACCCGGCGCGTACTGCGGGAGCGCTTCCGGATAGCGCTCGACCGTCATCGTCTGCGGTAATGCACGGATCCCGAAAAGCTCCGCAAGCGTCGTCAGGATCCTCTGCAAAAGCATCTCATTATTTTCACAAAAAAACTCGGGAAGCATCGCCTCAGAGAGAAAGATCTTCAAAATGATGTGCGTCCCGGTCGGGGTCTTCCCCAGCCACTTGAGACTTGAAAAAGGACGGTCCCCCATCACGGCAGGAACGATAAAGCCAAAATCCATGGGCGACGCCGGAACATCTTCCGCGCGAAAAACAAGACTGACCGCCGCAATCGAGTCGTACCGGACGCTTAAAAGTTCCTGCGAAAGCCCCGGCGCGCAGATCGGGAGCAATTTTGCCGCATCAAACGTTGTCATCGCAAGACAAACCGAGTCCGCCCGCAAAGACTCTCCGTTTTCGAGAAAGATCTTCCATTCCCCATCGTAATCACAATGATCCACCGGAGCGCCCGGCCGAAGCTCACAAACCTCCAGGGCGTGAACAAGCGCCCGTGTTAAAACCTCGAGACCCCCCTTAAGCGTAAAGAATCCGTCCGCATCCGGGCTTTTCCGCAAACCCTGCCCGGCCCGAAAAGCATTCCGGAGGCTCCCGCAGATCCGCTCACTTTCACGAAGCCCTGGAAAATTCGCCTCAAGACTTAGCTCTCCTGCCGCAGTCATGTAGATCCCCCGCGCAAGCGGGTCGATAAATTCCTTCAAAAAACCAGCTCCCAACCGCCGGGTGATAAAACTTCCGAGACTTTCGTTGGGATCCCCCGCCCCGGCCGGGACAAACGGTTCCAGAAGCATCCGGAATTTCGACGGCAGGCTCAAAAATGGCGCGCGAAGAAATGCCCCGGGAGAAACGGCGACCGGCAGGAGTTTTTCTTTCTTGAGAAGAAAAAATTTCCTGAAACACGGGTTCGCCGCAACAAGTTCCTTCGCGAGCCCAAGATCACGGCAAAGCTCCTTGACGTCCCGATCGGATTCGAACGCATCGGGACCGGCTTCGGTCAGGAAAGTATCGTGCGAAGAAGTGCGGATCACGCCTCCGAAACGATTGCTTCTTTCGAGGAGAGTGATATCGATCGGCAACGAATTCTTCTCCGCAAGATCCCGAAGATAATACGCCGTGCAGAGTCCGGAAATGCCGCCGCCAATGATCACAACACGATTTTTATCCATGAATTTCCTTTGCGAGGGGAAAGCTTTATTTTTCCAGAACCACAACGGTAAAAACTTTGCGAACGAGGGGGTCGTTCGGCTCCCACGGACGTCGATAAGCCAGATCGATCTTGACTTCACCGGTCTTCAGGGCCCGGAACCGGTACTCCTGGTCGCCCGGGGCACCCACCCTGCGGGTGTCGGAAGGAATATACTTTGATTCCACAAGGGCGATCGTTTTTTCCTCATCAGGAAAACGAAGCTGCCAACCATATCCGGTAGTGGCATTCCCCTGGAGCACGATCATAAATTCTTCACCGATCCTCGCCTGAATAGGAACGGCGGGGTCCTGATAAATGCGCGGCGATCCCGGGACAGCAGGGATTTCAGGCGCGGGAACGCTTGCGGGCGCCGGCTCTTTCGCTGACGGCTCAGAGACGGAAACCTCTTCGGAGGCCGCCGGCGCGACAGGCGCAGCCGCTTCTTCCGGAACCCTAACTCCCATCGTGATCGGATCGCTCCAAAGGGGTTCTGCTACATCCCCGTTCTCGGACATCCGCTTGAAACCGAGACGGAACGTCACATCCCCGCTTTTGTCCTTCGTCGGAATATAGAGAATAATGTTTTTTTCATAAACGCCGTCCGTCTCGAGCGTAATCTGTTCCAAATCGTTCTCGTCGCAGGTCCAGGATTGGATGAATACTTGCGGATTATCCGTCACCCAGTGCTTTTCGTACGAACAAGTATTCGACCAAAACCCAGTCGCTTCATCGGAGGAATTGATCACCTGAACCCTGACCAGAAACATCATTCCAGGTTTCACGGAATTCTGATCCGGGAATACCTGGATCTTCAAAAGTTCGTCGGACGAAAACCCGGAGGGAACGCCCGCGGCACAAACAAAGAGGAACAACGCGACGACGGCTGCTGCTTTTTTCATGGAAGGCCCTCAGCTGACCTTAACGTAGGCGAACTTATTCTTAACGTTCTTCTGGAAGTAAGTCCCGTGCGACGGGGCGCTCATCAGAGAATGATAAACGCTCTCGGGGACTTCGTGATAGCGGTAAACGCCGCCCATGCGGAAAACGATCTCAAGCGTCGCCGTAGACGGATCGTAGCCGACCAAAGCGATATCCCTCGATTTGACCGACTTGATGTCCATTTCCACAGCCATGTTCCGCCTTTCGGGAGTTAAGACTTCGTAGGGATCGCCTTTTCAAGCTCATCAAGCTTCTCGAGAAATACGTCGCGGGCGGCACTATAGCTACCGTCCGGAAACTTCAGATAAATGATGTTCTTCTGTACAAGCGTGCGGTAACAATTCCTTTTAATCCAGGTTGCGGGATCTTCGTCGTGATAATGCGTCAGAAGATACGCCAGCCCGATCGGGTAAGCGATCAGGGCCGGATATTCGATGCCGTCGTACTGGACAACAACCGGCGTGTTCCTGAAATAATTCAGGATACAAATGCCCTTAGCCAGATTACTGGGAGGCTGCTTGAGAAATTCCTTGTAGGCATCGGACTGGGTGATGGGAGGAAGACCCGGCCACGGGGCTTTGACCGCCCCCACGGAAAATAACGCCAAGGAAAGAACCGCACATGCAACCGCGGCTGTTTTCAATTTATGTTCCATAGACTAAAACATTCTGTTTGAACCGAAATAAACCAATAAATACGCCCCGGGGTCAGGGTGTTTCGTCAAAACCCCAGTTTGCGTGCAAATAATAACCCTGGATCTCGTGCTTCAGATCCTTCAAATGAAAAAAGAAATTCGCGATGCCACCTTGCGGCAAATGATCCGGATCCGTCGAAGTACTGATCCCCATCACCGGCACACGATCTTTATCGAAGATCACGAGCTGCGCGCGAATGTTCCGGATGGGATGACCGATATTATTGATGATGATCCCTTTCAACTTGGCCCCGTCGGCTTCGCTGAAATCGGTGCTCGCGCCCTTAATAATAACCTCACGCGGCAGCTTTTGAAAACTCTCAATCTCTGGAAAGGATTCTATACCCATAGTATTGTTTTGCAAGGTGTTTCATCCCGCCTTACGGGTATATGAACGGCCGAAACGCCGTTTTCCTTCATAACATTTTGTCGATCGCCTGCTCCTCGGGCGGGGTCAAGGTCTCGAAAAAATGTTCGAACTCGTCTTCAAGCGCGAGACATGGAACGGGCTTGAGTCCCGTGATCCGCTCCACGGCGTCGATCGTCTTCAAGTCAAAAGGATCGCACATCGCCAACCGGATCTGCCCCTCGGCAAGCTCGACCGGGACCACCCGGTGGTGATGGATGAATTCCGTATTAAAAATATGCAGGAGGGCGGGATCAGGACGCCAGCTTTTCAGGTTAACGTACGGGATTTTGAGTTTTTTCTCAAGCATCCGGCCTACGTCCTCGCTAGAGACAAGGTTCATATGGATCAGGGTCTGTCCCAAACGCCACCCCGTTTCAAAATGCTTCTTGAGCGCCTCAGTCAGTTGCTCTTCGGTGATCAACCCCGCATTAACAAGGATCTGGCCGAGCGGCTCGGTGCGTTTTTTGATCTTGGCCGATTTGATCTCCGGTTCGAGAATATGAACCGCGTCGTCCAGTTTCTTGATCGGCGACGAACGGCGATCCTGAAGATAATGGCTTCCCGGCTGACTCTTGAGGAAAGTTTTCACCTCCGCGGCGTCCTGAGCGATCTCGCGAAGATTCGCGTAGTTCCGGTAAACGTTCGTGCAACCCGCGACCGAACAGGACATTAACGGAAAATTCTCCATCTGACCGCGACGGTTCTCTACACGGATGAACCCGGTCTCGCGATCGGGCTTGCTGTAATAGGTCGGCATGATACTGTCAAAATCATCGATAAACTGCCTCGCGAAAACCTCCTCAAGCTCCGGCGCCAGCACCACGACAAAATCGTCGCCGCCAATGTGCCCGACAAAGCACGACCCTTCGGGCGCCACAGCGTAGGCCGTCGCAACCAAGAGACGCGCAGTCTGGATGATCACATCGTCGCCCTTCTGGAATCCGTAATGGTCGTTGAACGCTTTAAAGTGATTGATATCGATATAAAGGACTGAAAATTTCTCGCCGGCTTTGACCTTCTTCGTGATGATCTTCTCGATCGCGTGATTGCCCGGAAGATGCGTCAGCGCGTTCGCCTCGACGCGTTCCATGGTCTTGGCAATATTAAGGTTCACCCGCAACTGCAACACAAGCGGACTGAACGGTTTCACCAGAAAATCATCAAATCCTTTTTCGTGACCGAGCATGAGATCCGTCAAATCGTCCTCGCTCGTAAGCATGATGACCGGCACCGCCATCAGATGGGAACGCGACCGAAGAACCTGGATAAGCAGTTTGCCGTTCACGGGTTCCATTTCGCTGGAAAGAAGGATAAGGTCCACGACTTCGCGCTCGAGGATCCTGAGAACCTGCTTGCTCTGCGTGGCCTCGAAAACCTTGTGGTGACGCGCACCGAGCCGCATGACAACAAGCTCGCGTATCGCATCGTCCTTCTCGGCCACCAGGATCCTCTTCCCCTTCGTCATGAAAAGCTCTCCTTGGATGAAGGAAATTTTTTCTTCACGACGTCACGGCAATAATGCCGCACCGCTTTGCCGATCGTCTCTTCGAGCTTCGCGTACCGCCTCACAAAACGCGGACTCACCCCGGACTGGATCCCGAGCATGTCGTGAAGCACAAGGACCTGCCCGTCCGTCCCCGCTCCGGCGCCGATCCCGATCGTAGGACATTTCACGGCTTCTGTAATCTCGGTCGCCAGCTTTACGGGAACACATTCCAGAACGATGGCAAAAACACCCAGACGATCAAGCATCTTCGCGTCCCTCATGACCGCCGCGGCTTCCTCCGGCGTCCTTCCGAAAACACGGTAATGGCCGTCCCCCACCCCCTGCGGCAGCATCCCGACATGCCCCATCACCGGAATTCCGGCGGCGATAAGTTTCTGGACCTGCGGCTGGATATTTTCCCCGCCCTCAAGCTTGACCGCGTCGGCTCCGGCTTCCTTGATGAACCTTAAGGCATTGCGAAGCGCCGCGTCCGGATCGTCATAAGACCCGAAGGGCATGTCCGCGACCACTAATGCCCGGGTGACAGCCTTCGAAACCGCGGACGTATGCCGGAGCATCGTCTCCAGATCGATGCTAAGCGTGTTGGGATGTCCGAAAAGAACCATCGCGAGAGAATCTCCGGTCATTAAGAGATCCGCGCCCGCCGCATCCGCGATCCGCGCGGTGGGATGATCGTACAAGCTGAGCGAGGCAATCCTCTCGCCCTTGGCTTTCTTAGCGTAAATGTCTTTGGGAGTTAGTTTCATTTCAAAACCCGGCCCACGATCGGCGTGCCACGATCCACATGTCCCGTGGCCCGAAGCCCGTGGCCCCTTTTTTAATTCTGCTGCCATTCATACGCAAGGATCAGGTTTTCCATAAGCATCGTCACCGTAAGCGGCCCAACGCCTCCCGGAACCGGCGTGATAAAACCGGCCCTCTTGGCGGCTTCTTCATACTGCACGTCGCCCTGAAGCTTACCGTTCACTTCAGTCGTACCGACATCGATCACCACAGCGCCCGGCTTGATCCAAGCCCCCTGCACCACACCGGGCTTGCCTGCACAAGCCACAACCACTTCGCTGGCTCCGATGATCTTTTTCAGATCCTCATCCGACGTTCCGGTATTGCATACGAGAGTCGTCACACGCGCCTCGCCGAGGAGAAGCTGAAGCGGCCGCCCGACGATCGCGCTCTGGCCGATGATCGCGGCTTTTTTCCCCCGAAGCATCACGCCGGTGGATTTGATGAGCGTATATGCCGCGAACGCCGTCGGCGGGATCAACCTGCCGCGACGCAGCACGATCAGCCCGAGGCTCGTCGGATGAACGCCCTCGACATCCTTTTGGGGATCCATCGCAAGCAACACCTTATCCGCATCCATTCCTTCGGGAAGCGGCATGGAAATAAAAAGGCCGTGGATGTTCCGGTCGGCGCTGATCTCACGGACTTTCTGGATAAGCGCGGTTTCGTCCTTCACCTGGTCCGGCAGAATTCTCTGGAAATCGATCCCGAGTTTTCTGGCAAGTTTTTCCTGCTGATTGATGTACCACACGGACGACGGGTTGTCGCTCGTCTGGATGGCGACCAACCGAGGCCGAGGAGACCCCCCCGCGGTAAGTGCCCGGATTTTTGCGAGGATCTTTTGTTGGAGATCCGCCGCGAGGCCCTTCCCTTCTAACCTTTTCGCTTCCACTTTAATTCCCTTTCTCAAAACGGTTTCGGAGTTCGGCCAGTGCCTTTTCGGCGTGTTCTTTCCGCTCCCGGTTCTTCATATAGACAACATTGATGTGTGCTGTATGGAAGGCCCCTTCAAAAGCAGCCGAAAGAAGATTGTCGGCAACGATCAGATCGTTCGCGACGGAACCTTTCACGAGCGTCTTCATGTGCGAGTTCCATTCCCTCGCCATCACAATAATGAGAGCAAGATCGGCCTGGAGACGAAAAGCATTCAGAAGCGCGTCTTCGAGTTTTCCCGGCTGGGCACCAGGCCCGTAACAGGCCATGACTTCATCATAGACCTTCGGATCGAGATCGACGACTTGCAACGCGTCAGCCTTGGTTTTCTCGACCGAGGAGAGGATCTCCTGCATCCGCTTGCGGTTCGCCTCGTCCTGGAGTTTTTGTTCGGGGGTCAGGTCAGCCTTCGGTTTTCTCTTGAGAGCAATGCGGGCGACCATCTGGGTCAGCCCCATGCCGAGAGCGCCGGTATAAGCCGACACGCTTCCGCCGCCCGGGACAGGAGCGTCACTTGATAACTTCTCTAAATAAGTTTCCAAACTGAGCTCAGTGTATTTTTTCATATTGATCCCTGATCGAGAATAACGCAAAGCACAACGCACAACGTAAAGATCATTCCGCCGAACGCTGTGCGTTGACCCTTGCGCTAGGGTTTTAAAGTGACCAACGCCTTCTGGTTATTGTTCGTCGAAAGCACTAGCACGCAAGGCCCATAGGACGCCGACGCGCTGGCGTAAATATTGAGGAGATCGATCTTTTTGGCGGCAAGCTTTTTTGTGACCTGCATCAGGACGCCGGGTTTATCCTCAACTTCAAGAAGCAGGACCGAATTCTCCTGCGCCCGGAAACCCTTTTTCGCCAAAAGATCCCTCGTATGGAGGGCGTCATCCGTCACAAAATTCATGAGCGCGACACCGCCCGCCGCCTGCGCCGAGATCGCCAGAATGTTGATGCCCCGGTCCGCCAATAACGCCGTGACCCTGGCAAGCATCCCGACCTTGTTCTCCGAAACCACCACGAACTCTTTTCCTGCCTTTACACTGTGGATCATGGTCAAGCCCTCCTCTTATCAAAAGTTGAGAGAGACCGGGAAGACCGCGCCTGCGGTTTTATTATACTACAAGACCGGAAAAAGAGGACCGGCTGGTTTTGCGGGCTTGAGGACGGCCCACCCTGCCTAACCTTAACGCCAGGAGGCACGACGCGCAAGCGCGCGGCGGTAAACTTCCTCGTATTGCTTGGCGGCATCGAGCCAAGAGAAATGTTCCAGCATGGCACGCTTGCGCATCTGGGCCAGATGGGACTGGCGGTCGTAATAAGTACTCACCGCCCACCCGACGGTGCCGCAGATCGCATCGGGCGTCTGATCATGGTAGAGGAACCCGTTGCCGGAACCGGTCTGTTCATCGTATTGACGAACCGTGTCACGCAAACCGCCGGTCGCCCGGACGATCGGAAGCGTTCCGTACTTCAAACTATAGATCTGGTTCAGTCCGCAGGGCTCATAAAGCGACGGCATCAGAAAGAAATCCGCGCCCGCTTCGACCAGATGCGCCTTGCGGTTGCTATACCCGATCCAGGCACCGACCCGGCCGGGATAAAGCGCCGGCAACCCTCCGAAAAAATCTTCCAGGGATTTTTCGCCGCTCCCCACGATCGCAAACTGGACCTTCATGTCCCGGAGGATCCGGTGCATAACAACCGCCAAATGCTGAAAACCTTTTTGCTCGGCAAGCCGGGAGACGATCCCGATCACGGGAACGTTCTCCTGCTCATCCAGAAGGAATTCCTGCTGGAGCGCTTTTTTACAAAGCTTTTTCCCCGAAAGATCGCGCGCGGAATATTTCGCCGGAAGGTTCACGTCCGTCTCCGGATCCCAATGGTCGTAATCCGCGCCGTTCAGGATCCCGAAAAGATCGTCACGGCGGCGGTTCAGGTACGCGGAAAGACCGTTCGCGCCGGGCTCGGAAAGGATCTCCTGCGCATACGTGGGGCTCACGGTCGAAATGGCGTCGGCGTAAAAGATCCCGCCTTTCACAAAGTTAACACCGCCGAAATTCTCGAACTTTGATTCCACGAAATTTTCGCTCCCGAGACCGAGAAAAGGATACGCGGTCGCCTTAAAAGTTCCCTGGTAAGCGATATTATGGATGGAAAAAACGCTGGCCGTGTCTTTGAAGAACGGATCGTTACCGTACCAAACCTTGAGGTAAGCCGGGATCAGGGCCGTTTGCCAGTCGTGGCAATGAATGATGTCAGGTTTAAATTTGAGATCACGACAAAGCTGAAGGCAGGCACAGGAAAAAAATCCGTACCGCTCGGCATTATCGGGATGCTCCCAATTGCCGTCATCGTAGATCCCCGCGCGACCAAAGAACTGCTCATGTTCCACAAAATAGACCGGAAACCCGTCGACCTTGCCTTCAAAAACCTGGCACCAAACTACCCCGTTCCCCGTCGGAACACCCATCGTCCTCAGCACCGGCTCCAGACCATAATACTCGCGGCTGATCGCCCAATAACGCGGCAGGACAAGCCGGACATCGTAGCCGAGCTTCCGGAGGATCTTCGGCAGCGCACCGCACACATCCGCCAGCCCGCCGGTCTTGACGAACGGCACAGCCTCGGACGCCGCAAAAAGAACCTTCTTTTTTTTTGCAGCGGGAGCCTTCGCAGAATTTTTCGGTGCTGTCTTGATGGCCGACTTGGAAGTTACGCCGTTACTCTTCTTCATGGGGACGCTGTTCTCCGTGTTTCTGGAAACCGGTTATTAACATAACAGAAAACCGTCACGCGGGAAAGCACGACATGGCGGTACCCATTAGGAAACGGCATTATGCTATAATTTTTTACCATGATTCCTCTCGTAAGCGTCATCATCCCAACCTACAATCGCGCCACAATCCTTCCCCGCGCCGTTGACTCCGTCCTCGCGCAAAGAGGCGTCCCTTTCGAGCTGATCATCGTAGATGATGGATCGACAGAAAAGCAGGATGGAGGATGGAGGATGGAGGATGGCGAAAAACAAAGCGCCATCCGCCACCCATCCTCCGTCATCCGTTTTTTTCGGAACGAAAAAAACAGCGGGCCAGCCGCCGCGCGGAACCTCGGCATCCAAAACGCTCGGGGCGAATGGATCGCGTTCCTGGATTCGGATGACGAATGGAAGCCGGGAAAACTGAAAGCTCAGCTGAAATTCTTCGAAGAGCATCCCGACTACCTCATAGGCCAAACCGAAGAGATCTGGATCCGGAACGGCACGCGCGTCAACCCGATGAAAAAGCATAAAAAACACGGCGGCTTTATCTTTGAACAATGCCTGCCGCTGTGCATCATCAGCCCGTCCGCGGTCATGATGCACCGGAAACTTTTCGATGAGGTCGGCCTGTTCGACGAATCTCTTCCCGCCTGCGAAGATTATGACCTGTGGCTCCGGATCGCTTCGCGCTATCCGGTCGGCCTCATCGAAAAACCTTATATCCTTAAGTACGGCGGTCACGCAGACCAGCGCTCGCGCGAATTTCCGGCCATGGACCGGTTCCGCATTCGATCGCTTGCGAAGATCCTTTCACAAAACATCCTTAACCCCGGACAAACTGCCGCCGCACAAAAAATGCTGGGAGAAAAAGCGGCGATCTTTATTCAGGGAGCCCTCAAGAGAGGAAACAAGGAAGAGGCGGCCGAGATCGCCGCGCTCGCGAAACGGGCAACGCCCGACCCGAAAAAAAATCTTCACATCGTGTGATTAAAGATCCATCCGAGCAGGATGACCTGCGGCAAAGAAATAGCGACCATCCACCCTGCCGTTCGAGGCCCCAGATTTTTCCACACAAGCCCGATCTCGGTAACGTCGGTCACGACACCGCCCATCAGGAACGCAAAAGCATTGCCAAACGCTCCCGTCTGGCGGTAGATCTCAAACGCCAACGGAGATGTCCCCTCGGAACAAACCTCAAGGACCGTCGCGGCAGCCATCGTGATCAAAAGCCCCAGAAACGTCGGACCGAGATAATGGTGGAAAACATGGGCCGGGACGAAAGCTCCTGCAAGTCCGGCCATGACCATCCCGATCAGGATCCAGCCCAGGACCATATCCGCCAGCGCCACGCTTCCCCCGACCACGCCTCCAAGGTCCTCCCGGAAACCTTTCCAGGAAAACCGATGCTCCCGGAATCGCCGCGCAACATCTTTCCGAATCGAAAAACCTTCTTCCGTCGGAACTGAATTTGGATTTTGCTCGATCAAATTCCGCCGGCTCAACCATTGCAGGACCCAACCCGTCATGAGAGCGACAAAAAGCGCCCCCAAGACAATAAACAGGGCCTTCGCTCCGAAAAACCCGAACAACAGGATCGTCACGGGAAGATTGGCCCACGGACTCGCAAGCAGGAAACTCACTGTTGCGGGACCGGAAGCTCCTTTTTTATGGATCTCCATCGACAGCGCAAGGATCCCGTGACTGCAAGCGCTCATCAGGAATCCGAGACCGACGGAATAAAGGATGGTGCGTTTTCGCGAACCGGAAAGATGCTTGGAAATATATTCCCGGGGAATGTAATGATCAATGACGCCGCCCAAAAGAAGCCCGATCAGGACCGGCAGGAAGATGATCCTGGTATACCCTATGAACGAGTCATAAAACGGCCGGAAAAAAGAAAACGCCCGCGACGCAACCAGGAGAAACAGAACCAGTCCTAAGATACGAACGAGGCCTGTCTTGTACCAAGGTCTCGCCGCACCGTGCCCGCACCCACAGCGTTTTTCTTGCTCCATCAGACCCCCCGAGGAACGGCTACTTTCCGGTTCCTTGAGCAACCGCCTTTTCCTCGGCAGCAGTTGCCGCAGGCTTTTGCACCGACTCGTAGGCGATTTCCTTCTGCGTTAACCCGGCAACATATTTCTCGGGTTCCGCCAGAAAGATCTTCTTGCAGGCGGAGCAGCAAAGGCCGTAACGCTTTCCCTGGTAGGTTACAAAATATTTCCCGGAAACCGGCCCGCCCATCACGGGACAGACCTTGTTGCCGGCATCTTCAACAACAGGTGCCGTTTTTTCATCCGCCGGAGACACCGTCGCAAAATCCTCGGCCATAAGAAACGCTACGGGGACGACTCCCAGGATCAGGACCCCAAGGATAAAACATATCGTTTTTCTTGCACCCATGCCGGTTCCTCCGTTTCAAATTTCAAGATTGGAAAGGGGGAGGCGGAACCGGAAACCGACCCCGCCCCTCGCCTTTAAAAATTCCCCTTTATCTCTTGGGGCATTCGCGCTTCACGCATTGGCAGGGCTTCTTGCACTGACACTCATGCCCGGCAAACGCGCTGGTACCTGACATCATAACAAGGGCCAACATCGCTGTAATGAACTTTTTCATATCAATCACTCCTTTAGAGAGCATACCCCCATAGGGTATGTCAACCCGCAACATAAAATCCAAAAATCCATGGATTGGTTTCATTGACGCTCCAAGACGGCTCGACTAGAATGCTCCTTTATTGTTCCCTTTTTAATGTTACACGTTGAGATGAATCCATGAACTTACTTGCCATCGAAACATCCGGCCCGGTCCTGAGCGTTGCGGTCAAAAAAGGCCGCGCAAAGGTCCGCCAGGCCGTCCTGAAGGGTTTCTCCCGGCACGCAGAAACCCTTCTCCCCCTCATCGACCGGCTCCTCAAAAAGGAACGCTTCAAACTCCGGGATATCGACGCCTTCTTGATCGGACGGGGTCCGGGATCTTTTACCGGTCTCAGGGTCGGGTTCGCCACACTCAAGGGACTCATCACACTCCGGAAAAAACCCTGCTACGGGGCCTTCTCGCTCGACATGATCGCGGGCGGCATCCCGGCTTGCAAAAATGGGAAACTCCATGTATGTTTAGACGCAAAGCGTGATAAACTTTACACGCGTTTTTACCGTTATTCTAAGAAGGGCTGGACGCCGCAGGGCGCCGCGGCCGTCCGCTCGTTTGAAGATATGGCGCAGGCGCTGGGAGAGACGGACCGGATCGCCGGCGACGGTCTCACCGCAGGGAAAAACAAGCTCCTTGGCCTTTTAAAAAAAGACCCCTGCCGAGTTCCGGAGAGATACTGGCACCCGCGGGCCGCGACCCTGATCCGGTGGTTTGAAGAAAAAAACACGATGCTCAAACCCCTGACAAGGCCCAAGGAATTATTGCCGGTTTATCTCAGGCTTTCCGAACCCGAAGAAAAACATCGCGAGAAAAAAGAAAGATCATGACAGAACTCATCAAGGAAACATCCCGGATCCGGCACAGCACCTGGGTCGAGCTCCGCGCGGACGCCCTCCTTGAAAACCTGCGCATCCTCCGAAAAATTTCCGGACAAAACGATGCCCTCGCCGTCATCAAGGCGAATGCCTACGGGCACGGCCTCAAAGAGATCGCCCATGCCCTCGCGGGCCACGTCACCTATTTCGGCGTAGCGACCCTGCGAGAAGCGCTTGAGTTAAAGGAACATCACCCGCAAACCCCCGTATTCCTGTTCGGCCATTTATTTTCCCACGAGATCCCGGCCGCACTTCTCGGCGGGATCACGCTAAGTGTCTCAAACTTCGAGAAGGCCGCGGAGATCTCCAAGGTCTCGGAGGACCTCGACCGGAAAACTTCCGTGCATGTAAAGATCGACACAGGAATGGGCCGCATGGGGATCCCGGTCAACCACGCGGGACCGGTCATTGAAAAAATGATCGCGCTCAAAGGCATCTCCCTTGACGGGATCTACACCCATTTCGCCGCCTCGGAAAAAGACGACTCCTTCCGCGAAAGCCAGGTCCGCGAATTCGGACTGCTACTCCAATCCCTCGAGAAAAGGGGCATCCTGTTCCGCTTCCGCCATCTTTCCAATAGCGCCGCGAGCTTGACGCTCAAGACCCCGATGATCAACATGATCCGACCGGGCCTCGCGCTGTACGGGCTCTATCCGGACGAAAACCTCCGGAACGCCGCCCGTTTTGAATCCGTACTCTCGCTAAGATCGCGGGTCATCCTCATTAAAAAAATCCGGGCCGGAGAATCGGTCGGATACGGTCGAGAGTTCATCGCGAAAACCGATACGACGATTGCCGTGATCCCGATCGGCTACAGCCACGGCTACCCGTACACGGCATGGAAAAAAGCGTGCGTCCTTTACCGGGGCAAACGCTGCCCCTTCGCCGGCAAAGTTTCGATGGATTACATCACCGTCAACCTCGGCGATCAGGACGCCAAGGAAGGCGACACGATCACGTTGATCGGATCCGACGGAGATGAACGCATCACCGCGGAAGAGCTTGCGGATTGGGCCGGAACGATCCCGTACGAGATTGTGACGCGGCTGAGTTCGCATTTGCCGCGTTTGGTCATAAATAACGAGTAACGGATAACGAGGTGCCACTCGTCCCTCATTCCACGTTTCTCGTCAATGATCCGAGGCAGAAGTTATGATCCATTTCCAGATCCGCTACATCCCGGAAGTGACCTCGACCAACACGGTCGCGCTCGAAGAAGCCACGCAGGGCGCCGCTGAAGGCCTGGTCATTCTGACCGATCACCAGACTAGCGGCCGCGGGAAACCCGGCAATGATTGGTTTTCACCTCGCGGAAAAAATCTTCTTTTTTCGGTCCTCATCCGGCCGCCGCTTCGCACCGACCAGGCGCCGCTCTTGACCCAGATCGCCTGCCGCGCGGTCGCGAAAGTCCTGAAAGAAAAATACGCGATCGGTTCGGAATTTAAAAGACCCAATGATGTGATGGTCGGAAACAAGAAAATATGCGGAACACTGGTCGAGGCCTTATCAACCGGAACGGAACTTGAAGCCGCAGTCATCGGGATAGGCCTCAACGTAAATGCCGAGGCCCCGGAACTGATTCCGACCGCGATTTCCATGAAAATGATCACCGGAAAAACCTATCCTCTTGAGGAGATCCTCGAAGGGATCCTCGATGAGTTGAATGACAAACTCAGGGAATGGTATAAAACAGGAACTATCAAATAAATGATAAAGCGTGTCCTTGCTATAGACATCGGGAACACCGCTGCCACAGTCGGATTTTATGAGGCTGGGCGTCTTTTAGACTTTGGATCGGTATATTATAACGATATCCCAAAATACGTTAATAAATGCATTAAAAGTGGTAGAAATTGTCATTTTGACATAGTTATAAGCTCTGTTATCCCAAAAATTACAGATTTTTTGATATGTAATTTACAAAATATTAAGCGTATAACCGTATGGGTCGCAGGAGAGAATTTACCCATCAAAATAAAGCATAAATATATTAAATATAACGAGTTAGGTTGCGACAGGAAGGTCAATATTTACGGAGCAGCCAAAATTTACCGACTCCCGATCCTAATAATCGACTACGGAACTGCCATTACTTTCGATTATGTGAACGCAAAAGGCGTTTTCAAGGGCGGCATGATCATCCCGGGACCTGAGACAGCTTTCCGCGCTCTCGGCCAGCGCGCCGCCCTGCTCCCGAAGGAACTTCCCCTCCCTAAAAAAGTTAAAAGCTTTCTCGGACGGACCACAAAAGAATGCATGGAAACCGGGATTCTCGAAGGATACGGCGCCATGACCGACGAACTCATCCGGCGCTTCCGCCAGAGGTTCGGGAAAAAACTCCGCGTCCTTGCGACCGGCGGCTTTGCCGGAATTATTCGCCCTTATACCCGCAACATCGACACCGTCGACCCCAAACACTCCGTCAAATCCCTGCTGGCTCTCTGGCGGGAACGAGCCGGAAAATAACCCCCGGTTTCTTGACAATTCAAAACCGACCTGTTAGCTTTTCGGGACTATCATATTTATTTGTTTTTATCCAAAAGGAGAACAAAAAAATGAAGCGCATCATCATGATTTCCCTTGGAATTCTGTTTTTAGGAACGTCAACGGGGCTGGCGCTAGAACCGCAGCACTCGAGCAATAACGCAGACGCACCTCAGCAGCCAACGGTTTCCATCGACGAACTATCGCTACCGTCCTCCAACACTTCCGGCGGAAGCGTGACCATCGGCCAAACCGGAGGATTCAACGAAGGAACCGTCACAGGCGGCGGAACCATCATAACCGACCAAGGATCTACGCAAATCGGCGGCGTGATCGGCCCCGTGATCATCGCTTACAACCGGGACCTTTCGGCGGGAACTCTTCTGCGAGATACGGTCATGCAGAGCCTGAAAGGGATGATCTCTTCCTTCCTCAACAACGGATCCAAAAAGCAGAATCAGATGGCCGCAACGGTCCAGAAAATGGTGAATTTTTTGGATGCTTCGATCACGACCCTCGGACCGCTCAACAGCTCCGGCGTTGAGATCACGATCGAAAAAGAAAAGAACGGCCGCCAAACCAACACGCTGACCGTCCTGAACAGGGACGGCAACATCGCGACGCTCACGATCGTCTATCCCGCCGCGGGAAATACGCCGGCGAGTGTCAGCTACAGCGCGGAATCGATCTTCCGCAAACACGGCAATGTTTCGGCGCAATCGATCCGCAATTATGTTCGCCTCTACGGTAATCCGGAAGGGCAAGCCGCGCTTGAAGGATACCTCCGGAACCTCAAAAAGGGCGGTAAAATTTCCGGCTTCTTTTATTATTGGGCACCCGTTCCCGAAGCCAGCTATATGGAGTTTACTTCGATCGAGCACAAACGGGACGGCCGTGACATCCAGCGGACTTTACGGGTCTGGGGGGACGGAAACGTAAACTGTTCCGAAGTCATCATACATTCCGCCCCGTTGCCCCTCTCCGGCAATGCAAGCTTCGGTACCATCTCCGGAACTATCTCCCGCTAAGCGAGCCTCAGAAACCCACGACCAGACCGGGTCTTACCGTGGGTGAAAAATCCGCTTGATTTTTCCGCTCCTCCGAATACAATAACGCCTCGATTGGCACTCAGAAACTTGGAGTGCTAACCCCCGAAGCACCTCAAGGGATTTAATCAACGGGCTGTCGTTCCGCCCTATTCATAACAAGCAACCGGAGGTAACAACATGGCAAAGCAACTTCTTTTCAGCGAAGAAGCCCGGCGCGCGATCCTGCACGGCGTGGACCAACTCGCAAATGCAGTCAAAGTCACCCTCGGCCCCAAAGGCCGCAATGTAGTCCTCGAGAAAAAATTCGGCTCCCCCACGGTCACTAAAGACGGCGTTTCGGTCGCCAAAGAAGTTGAACTCGATGACCCTTATGAGAACATGGGCGCCCAAATGGTCAAAGAAGTCGCGTCGAAAACTTCCGATATCGCCGGAGACGGCACCACGACCGCCACGATCCTCGCTCAAGCGATCTATCGTGAAGGCCTGAAGAACGTCACTGCCGGCGCGAACCCGATGGCGCTCAAGCGCGGGATTGACAAAGCCGTGGAGGCAATTATCGCGGAACTCGACAAAGTCGCGAAACCCATCGGCAAAGATAAAAAAGAGATCGCGCAGATCGCCACGATCGCCGCGAACTCCGACACCACGATCGGCGACCATATCGCCGAGGCGATGGACAAAGTCGGTAAAGACGGCGTCATCACGGTCGAGGAAGCGAAGGCCACGGCCACAACGCTGGATGTGGTCGAAGGCATGCAGTTCGACCAGGGTTATCTTTCCCCGTATTTCGTCACCGATACCGAACGCATGGAAGTCGTGCTCGAAGAACCGTTCATCCTTATCAACGAGAAGAAGATCTCGGCGGTAAAGGATATGCTCCCGGTCCTCGAAGCGGCCGCCAAGGCCAGCAAACCGCTCCTCATCATCGCCGAGGAAGTGGACGGCGAAGCGCTTGCCACGCTGGTGGTGAACAAGATGCGCGGCACGCTGAACGTCTGTGCGGTCAAAGCGCCCGGATACGGCGACCGTCGCAAGGCCATGCTTGAGGATATCGCGAAACTCACCGGCGGCGACGCCATCACGGAAGACCTCGGGATCAAACTCGAGAACGTGACCCTAAAACAACTCGGCCGCGCGAAACGCGTAACCGTGGATAAAGAAAATACCACGATCATCGAAGGCGCGGGCAAAAGCGCGGACATCACGGCCCGCATCGGCCAGATCAAGAAGCAGATCGAAGATACGGACTCCGATTACGACCGTGAGAAACTCCAGGAACGTCTCGCGAAGCTCGCGGGCGGCGTGGCGGTCATCCATGTCGGAGCCGTCACCGAAACCGAAATGAAAGAGAAGAAAGCCCGCGTCGAAGACGCCCTCCACGCGACCCGCGCGGCCGTCGAAGAAGGCATCGTCCCGGGCGGCGGCGTTGCCCTGTTACGGGCCGGCGCCGTGCTCAACACGTTGAAACTCAAAGGCGACGAGCAGATCGGCGCGGACATCATCCGCCGCGCGCTCGAAGAACCCCTCCGCCAGCTCGCGCACAACGCGGGCGACGAAGGTTCGGTCGTCGTTCAGCGCGTTATGAGTGAAAAAGGCAATGTCGGGTACAACGCCGAGACCGGGACATTTGAAGATCTCGTCGCGGCCGGGATCATCGACCCGAAAAAAGTCACCCGCAGCGCCCTCCAAAACGCCTCGAGCGTCTCGGGCCTGCTCCTTACCACCGAAACCCTCATCACGGAGATCCCCGAGGAAGAAAAAGCCCCGATGATGCCTCCGGGCGGAGGAATGGGCGGGATGGGAGGCATGGGTGGCATGGACTATTAATCCCGCCGCATTACGGCGGGATCGAGTTGAACAGGTAAAACCAAAATCATAAAGGAGACACTAAAATGAAAGTCAGACCGTTAGCAGACAGAGTCCTCGTGGAAGTGCTCGAAGCGGAATCCAAAACCAAGGGCGGCATCATCCTCCCGGATACGGCGAAAGAAGAAAAGACCGAAGGGAAGGTCATTGCGATCGGTGCGGGCAAGACCCTCGAGTCCGGCAAAGTCCAGGCCATCGAGGTTAAAAAGGGTGAACGCGTGCTGTTCGGAAAATATTCCGGCGACGATATCATGATCGACGGCGTGAAACACAAGATCCTCAAAGAAAGCGAAATTCTGGCGGTTTACGAAACCGAAAAATAAAATCCGGAAACGGCTATCGAAATCCGAAACCGTCATTTTAAAGTTGTCTCGGATTTCTAACTCAAGGAGTTCATTATGGCAAAGCAAATTTCATATTCCGAAGAAGCGCGCCAGCGGATCAAACGCGGCGTCGACATCCTCGCAAGGGCTGTCAGCGTCACGCTCGGTCCCCGCGGCCGCAATGTGGTGATCGACCGGAAGTTCGGCGCACCGCTTGTCACCAAGGACGGCGTCACCGTCGCCAAGGAGATCGACCTGAAGGACCCGTATGAAAATATGGGCGCCCAGATGGTCCGCGAAGTCGCGGAAAAAACCTCCGACAACGCCGGCGACGGCACCACGACCGCCACGGTCCTGGCCCAGTCCATCGTTTCCGAAGGTCTGAAGAACGTGACCGCGGGCGCGAATCCCATGGCTCTCAAGCGCGGGATCGACAGGGCCGCCGAGACGATCGTCGCGGCGGTAAAGAAACTTTCCAAGGCCGTCAAAGGTAAAGAGGACATCAAGGCCATCGGCGCGATCAGCGCGAACAACGAAGAAACGATCGGTCAGCTCCTCGCGGATGCACTGGAGAAGGTCGGCAAAGAAGGCGTGATCACGGTCGAAGAGGCTAAAGGCCTCAAGACCGAACTCGATGTAGTCGAGGGCATGCAGTTCGATCGCGGCTATTCGTCGCCTTATTTTGTGACGGATACGGAACGGATGGAAGTGGTCCTCAAAGAACCCTACATCCTCCTTTTCGAGAAAAAGATCTCCGCCGTAAAGGACCTCGTGCCCGTGCTTGAAAAAGTCGCGCGGCTCGGGAAACCCCTTCTCATTATTTCCGAGGATATCGAAGGTGAAGCGCTCGCTACGCTCGTGGTCAACAAAATGCGCGGCGTCCTGCAGATCGCGGCCGTCAAGGCCCCGGGCTTCGGGGACCGCCGTAAGGCCATGATGGACGACATCGCCACCCTGACCAAGGGCAAGTTCATCTCCGAAGACCTCGGCGTAAAGCTTGAGAACGTGGACCTCGACATGCTTGGCACCGCCCAGCGCGTCGTGATCGACAAAGACAACACTACGATCGTTGGCGGCGCGGGAGCCCAGAAGGACCTCAAGGCCCGCTGCGAACAGATCAAGTCGCAGATCGAAAAATCGGATTCCGATTACGATAAGGAAAAGCTCCAGGAACGTCTCGCGAAGCTTTCCGGCGGCGTAGCTGTCGTGAAAGTCGGCGCGGCGACAGAACTGGAAATGAAGGAAGTAAAGGCCCGCATCGAAGACGCCCTGCACGCGACCCGTGCCGCGATCGAGGAAGGCATCGTCCCGGGCGGCGGTGTGGCGCTTCTGCGTTCCATTTCCGCGCTCGACAACCTTAAAGTCGATGGCGACGAAGCGACCGGCGTCCAGATCGTGCGCCGCGCGCTCCAGGAACCGGCCCGCAAGATCGCACACAACGCCGGCGTGGACGGCTCCGTGATCGTGAAGAAGATCCTCGAAGGCAAAGGCGCCTTCGGCTTCAACGCGCAGTCCGGGGAGTTCTCGGACCTCGTTGAAGACAAGGTCATCGACCCCGCCAAAGTCGTGCGTATCGCGGTGGAAAACGCCTGCAGCATCGCAGGACTCATCCTCACGACCGAATGCGTTGTCGCGGACAAGAAGAAAGAACCGAAGGACGAGGACAAGAAAAAACCCTCGAACTACTCGGGCAGCATTGAATAAAGCTTAAAAATCAAAAAGCAAAGCGCAAAATTTTGGATCGCCGCGAAGCGGCCTTTTAATTTTGATCTTTAGCTTTTGAAGTTTGCATTTAAATCAAAAAGGCCGGCTTCCTTTCCAGGAAGCCGGCCTTTTTGATTGCCGTCCCGTTAACTTTTGAACGCAATCCCCTGCACGGCTGATTCGTCCAGGGCCTTGGCCTTCTCGACCAGACCCATCAGCTCCTGCCGGTAACTGTCCTTGTCCTCGGACTTGAGCCCCTTCAGCGTGTCCAGCACCTGCTGGTACGAAGCCTTATCCTTGAACTGGGACTTCCGGAGCAATAAACCGAACTCCGCCACCGCGCTCGCCTGCAGAAAATTTTCCGTGGATTGCACGGCCACAAAGGTCTGGAGCACCTGCAGCGGTTTCGTGATCAACTTGCTCTGATCGCCGTCCGGCTCCTTATAACGGAGCTTCACGGTTAAAAGCTCGCCGCTTTTCTGGACCTCGGTCTGCTGATACTTAAGAGGATCGACCGAAGCCGTTTCTTCCTTGGATCCCGCCGGCACGATCTCGTAAAGTGCCGTCACGGTGTGGCCGGCGCCGAGCTCGCCCGCGTCTTTCTTGTCGTTGTTGAAATCCTCGTTCGCCAGCGCGCGTTTCTCATAACCGACCAACCGGTATGACTTCACCTGTGCCGGATTGAACTCGACCTGGATCTTCACGTCCTTGGCGATCACAAAAAGCGTCGAGCCGAGCTCCTTCACAAGCACCTTCTGCGCTTCCATCAGGGAATCGATGTAAAAGTAGTTGCCGTTCCCCTTGTCGGCGATCTGCTGCATCTTGGAATCCTTGATGTTCCCTTCGCCAAAGCCGAGGACCGTCAGGAAGATCCCCTGATCGCGCTTCGCTTCAATAAGCCGGACCATCTCGGCATCACTCGAAGCCCCGACGTTGAAATCCCCGTCCGTCGCCAGGATCACGCGGTTGTTCCCGCCTTTGATGAAATTTTCCATAGCGACCTGGTAGGCGAGCTGGATCCCCTGCCCGCCCGCCGTCGAACCCCCTGCCTGAAGATTCTCGATCGCCTGGAGGATCTTGCTCTTTTCGGACCCCGGCGTAGACGCTAGCACCAGCCCCGCGTTCCCGGCATAGGTCACGATCGCGACTTTCTCTTTTCCGCTCAGTTGATTCGTCAGCTTCGTGAACGCCTTTTGCAGGAGCGGCAGTTTGTTCGGGTCCTGCATGGATCCCGAGACATCGATCAGGAACACCAGATTGCTCGGCGGAAGGGTCGCGGTATCGAGTTCCTTCCCCTTGAGACCGATTAACACGGTCTGGTGTGCCGGGTTCCAGAGGCACGGACCGGTCTCGGTCGTAATGGAGAACGGTTCGTTGCCGTCCGGCTTCGGGTAATCGTAGTGAAAATAATTGATCATTTCCTCGAGGCGGAGCGCATCCTGGGGCGGCATTTGCCCCTCGTTCAGGAATCGCCGGAGATTGCTGTAGGAAGCGGTATCCACATCGATCGAGAACGTGGAAAGCGGGTCGCTTATGACATTCTTGAACGACGATTCCTCAACCTTATTGTAGCCTTCAGTATTCCCAGGCTGCGTCGGAATATATCGCTGGTCCCAGGTCATTCCGCCTGGCGCTAGCCTAGAAGCCGCGGGAGCCGCGGTGCGAAACATTTCCTTGGCCCGCAATTCCGATCTTTCGGCATATCCGGAAACGACGTTCTTTGACCCCACCGATAAACTGTCCGCACTCCTCTCGGCAAGCATCGCCGTATCCGCCACGATCGGCTGCGATCTTTCAGCGGCCTTTTGGGGTCCGGCCACCGCTTGGGCCGTTTGCTGTTTTTGAAGCAAGATTTCCTTTTCTCGCTGTTCCTTTTGCATGACCTCCGGGAAATGCACGACAACCACCACCGCAAGCGCCGCGGCCACCAGCCCTCCCGCAAGCCTGACGTTGAAATGACTGAACAGATTTTTCATCGAAAAACCCTCCCTTTCACTTAGATTTTGAAGCCGTTGGCGAAAGTCCGGTGAAAGGTCTTCCGCCTCCCAATGTTTCAATGAAGAAGTTAGTTTCCTGAGCTCTGCGGCATAACGCGCATAAACCGCGTTCTCCCGGACGCTCCGCTCCGCGAGCTCCGTTTCTTCCGGCGTCGCTTCTCCGTCCACCCATGCCGAGATCGCCTGTTTGATAAGTTCTTCCTGATGACTCATGACTGCACCTCCTTGAACAGAAAACCAAGGGATTTTCTTAACTGCTCCCTCGCCCGAAAAATCAGGACTTTGACATTGGATAAGGATTGCCCCGTGATACGGGCGATTTCGTCATAAGAAAGGTCGTGATATTCCCGTAGGATCAGAACTTCCTTTTGTGGGACGGGGAGGTTTTTGACCGCGTTCCGGATATGATGGCCGATCTCTTTTTGGTGAAGCTCGTTCCCGGCCGTTGCGGGGTCCGGGATGTCCCACTCCATTTCGTTCTCCCCGGCCCCTCTCGAAAACGACAGCGAAAAAATGTTCCTGACCGCGCGAAGTTTTGAAAGGCAGGCATTTCGGGCAACTGTATAAAGCCACGTGGAAAATTTCGCATCTCGAAACGAGTAGGCGCTTTTTTTCAGCAGGCTCAGAAAAACATCGGCGGTCGCGTCTTCAGCATCCGCACGCCCACCTAAAAACCGGAGCGCGAAATTGAAGATCTTCTTCTGATACCGTCTGAAGATCTCGCCCATGGCCTCCTCCTCTCCTTCCTGATACGCCCGCATCAGCTCTTCATCACTTTTTTCCATCGTATCCATGGCTCCTTTTCTTACATCTATTAAACGCGACCGGAGGTCAAAAGTTACAAAAAAATATGGTTTTTCTAACTCTATAAGTGACGGCAGGTTACGGAAATTCTGCAGGAAGCGGATCAGAAAAAGCGCCAGACACCCTTTCCCGGCAACTCATAAAAAAAGGGACCGGCAGTCACTTCATGCCTGTCCTTGTTTTTATTGCAGGATACCGGTCTGGCAGACCTTGGCGTATTGAAGAGCGCTTTCGCGTACGGTGCGCTTGCAGGTAGTGTAATCGATGTCGATCAGGCCAAACCTCGGGCCAAATCCCTTGTCCCATTCGAAGTTATCGAGAAGCGACCAGTACAGATATCCCGTAACCGGAACGCCCTGCCCGATAGCTTTGTGGACGCTCTCAAGATGGGACCGGATAAAATCCCAGCGGACGCTATCGACCGGCGTGCAGATCCCGTTCTCCGTAACCATCACCGGCAACCGGTATTTCTTGAGTTTCATAAGGAGCTGGAAAAGCCCTTCCGGATAAATGTCCCAGCCCAAAGCATTCTTTGGGACCGGATGGTGATTGTTTTCGCAAACGTCCGCGATAAGATTCCGCAGCCCCCACGTTTTGACGTCGACAAGCTGGCGCGAATAATAATTAACCCCGATAAAATCCAGCGTTCCCCGTCGCGCGAGAGCGTCGAGATACCTTTCATTGAAAAGCTTATGACGCAAATACACGCCGATCCTGTTTTTGAGCGACTGCGTGCACGGCACGATCGCCATCATGTGCTGCGAAATACTAACAGCGGGCTTCGGCAGCTGCGTTTCTTTATAGATCCTGTGAATGAGGCGGTAGGCCTTCACGTGGGCCGACAGCATGTGCCGCTCGACGCGCAGCATCCGTCGGAGCGACTTGGCCTGCGGCGGCCATACCCCGAAAAGATACGCGTGAGAAACATAGATCGTGGGTTCGTTGATCGTGATCCAGAAATGGATGTGTTTTGCGAGAGCGCGAACCGTGCGTTCGCAATAACGTTCAAAAAGGCGGACGGCTCCGGCGCTTTCCCATCCGCCGGCACGCGCGAACCATGCGGGATTCGTAAAATGGTGGAGCGTCACAACGGGTTCGATCCCACAATCTCGAAGCGCCCGTAAAACATCGGCATAATGCCTCAGCGCTTCTTCGGAGAACTGGCCTTCCTCGGGTTCCACGCGGGCCCACTCGATCGAAAGCCGGTGCGCATTATGATGGAGGTTTTTGGCGAGATCGAAATCCTGGCGGAACAGCTCGTAGTGGCGGCAGGCCTGGCCGGAATTTTCCTTGCCGGCGGCCTTTTCCCATTCCCACCAGTCGGAACAGACATTGTCCCCCTCCACCTGGTAGGCCGCCGTCGCGGCACCCCAAAGAAAACCCTCCGGAAATTTCATCATGCGAAAATTGTACCACAGAGAACGCGGAGACAACAAACCCCACCCGGACCTCTTGAGCTTCGACGCACTTGTCTTATAGAACAGGAACAGTTAGATTACCCGCATGCATTCCTTGTTCAAACAGATCCACAAGACTTACCGGATGGCGGGCCACCACGAACGCAGCATCGTATTACACAATTTTGCTTCGCTCTCGGTCCTGCAAGCGATCACCTACATCCTTCCGATCATCATCCTGCCGTACCTGTTCCGGACGCTCGGACCGGCGAAATTCGGACTGATCGCGTTCGCGCAGGCTTTCATCCAGTACTTTATGATCCTGACAGATTACGGATTCAGCATTTCGGCAACCAAGGAGATCTCCCTTTACCAGCACCACCAGGCGAAGGTCAGCGAGATCTTTTCGTCGGTCATGATCGCGAAGGTCTTTCTCGCCATGATCAGTTTTTTGATCATCGCGAGCATGGTCTACTTCCTTCCCCGATTCCGTCAGGACTGGGAGGTCTATGCGCTGAGCTTCGGCGCCGTCATCGGGAATAGCCTTTTCCCCGTCTGGCTTTTCCAGGGAACGGAAAAAATGAAGCACATCGCCGATATCAATATCCTCGGCGGGATCATTTTCGCGATCTCGATCTTCTTCTCGGTGAAAGGGCCCGGGGATTACCTGATGGTCCCGCTGATCAACTCCGTCGTGATCATGATTACGGGGCTGCTCGGCCAATTTATCGCGTTCCGGACGCTGGGCGTTTCCTTCCGGTTCCCCGGGCATAAAACCATGCGCCAGCAACTGCGGGCGGGATGGGACGTCTTCATCTCGAACGTAGCGATCAACGCCTACACCACGACCCGCATTTTCGCAATCGGCCTTCTGACGAACAATACCATCACGGGATTTTATTCGATCGCCGAAAAGATCGCGTCCGTCTGCCAAACGTTCCCGCTGGCCTCGTTCTCCCAGGCGCTCTTCCCGCGGCTGAGCAAGATCTATCACCGGAGTAAACGCCGCGCTTTCCAGTTCATGGAAAAGATCCAGCTGATCACGATCAATATCTCCCTGATCTGTCTCCCGCTCATTTTTTTCTTCGCAAGGGATATCATCCGCCTCGTTTGCGGTAAAGATTACCCGATCGCAGCAACTTCCCTGCGGCTTTTGCTGATCTCGGTCCTCTTCATCAGTTCGAACGCCTTCCGGGTCCAATTCCTGCTCGTCTCCGGAAAAACCCATATCTATTCGAGGATCCACGTTGTCATGGCCATGTTCGGCCTGCCCCTGATCTTCCTGATGATCTCCTCGCTGTCCTACATAGGCGCGGCGATCGCAACGATCCTCATTGAAGCCGGCATTTTTACCGTCACTTATTTCACCGTCAAACGTGTGAGGTTTTCCTGACATGAGAGCGCTTCCAATCCTTATTACCGTCCTCTGCATCTTTGTAATCGCCTACCGCTACTACAGCGCGTTCCTCGCCAGCAAAGTATTGGCCCTCAACGGTTCGACGCTCACGCCCGCCCACCGCCTTCGTGACGGACAGAATTATGTCCCAATGTCAAAGTGGGTGCTTTTCGGCCACCATTTCGCTGCGATCGCGGGCGCGGGCCCTCTGGTCGGTCCGGTACTTGCGGCGCAGTTCGGTTTCATGCCGGGCCTTCTCTGGATGGTGATCGGTGTTGTGCTCGGCGGTGCCGTCCACGATTTCGTGATCCTTGTCATGTCGGTCCGGCAGAATGGGGAATCCCTTGCCGAGGTCACGCAGGCCGAGCTCGGGAAAACGGCCGGCACAGCCTGCGCCATATCGATCCTTTTCATCATTCTTGTCGCGCTTGCCGGACTCGGTTTTGTCGTGGTGAACGCGCTCGCCGAAAGCTCCTGGGGAACGTTCACGATCGCGGCCTCGATCCCGATCGCGATCCTGATGGGACTTTATATCTTCGCGTGGAACAAAGGCTCGCATCAGGCGGTACAGATCGCAACCGTCGTAGGCGTCGTAACGCTCATGGCGGCGGTCATCTTCGGCAAATGGATCCCCGAGATCCCCGCCCTGAACCAGATCTTTCTGCTCGACCGGAAAAGTATCATTATCGCCATGGCGATCTACGGTTTCGCGGCCTCGGTGCTCCCGGTATGGCTACTCCTCGCCCCGCGTGATTACCTGAGTTCTTATATGAAGATCGGCACCATCCTGTTTCTGATCGGCGGCATCGCGGTCGTCAATCCGCGAATCGAGTTCCCCGCTTTCACAGCCTTCGTGAACGGCGGCGGCCCGATCGTCCCGGGAAGCGCGTGGCCTTTTTGTTGCATCACGATCATGTGCGGCGCGATCTCGGGATTCCACGCCCTCGTGTCATCCGGGACAACTCCCAAAATGATCGCCAACGAACTCCATACGCGGGCGATCGGCTACGGCGCCATGCTGACCGAAGCCGTTGTCAGCATCGTCTGCCTGATCGCGGCCTGCAACCTTCATCCTGCGGATTATTACGCGATCAACGTTTCCCCCGAAGTGTTCAAGACGCTCGGCATGACCCCCGTTTCGCTTGGAGATCTAACGCGCCTGATCGGAGAACAAAATCTCGCGGGACGAACGGGCGGCGCGGTGTCCCTCGCGGTGGGCATGGCACAGATCTTCGGCGCGATCCCGGGCCTCGCGGGGCTCATGAAATATCTCTATCACTTTATCATTATGTTCGAGGCGCTTTTTATTCTGACCACGGTTGATGCGGGGACAAGGATTGCGCGATTCATCCTGCAGGAACTTATGGGAGGCACCCACAAACGATTCAAACGCACCGATTGGCTTCCGGGAAACCTTCTGGCAAGCCTGCTCGTCGTGCTGGCTTGGGGATTTTTGATATGGAACGCGAGCATTAATACGATCTGGCCGATGTTCGGGATCGCGAACCAGCTGCTGGCGTCAATTGCGCTCGCCGTCGCCACGATCGCTCTCATCTCATCCGGAAAAGCCCGCTATGCGTGGACCACGGCCATCCCGATGGTTTTCGTAACGGTGACGACTCTGACCGCAGCCTATCAGATGATCACCCGACATTACTGGCCGAAGACCGCGACGCCTTTCATGGTGAATTTTAATATCACGCTGATCGTGATCATGACCCTTTGTGCATTCGTTGTCTTCGCCTCAGCGGTCCGGAAACTCCTGACCCGCACGCCCCTACCGCCGACGGACGGAACCACCCCCTATCCTCCACAAGCCCCCGACCTCAGCGATTAATAAACCCTTACATCCCCCAACCCGCGGCATGGGTTTTCAGGTATTGCAGGAAAAGCCATGCCACATAGGCGCTGGCCCGTTGGTCCGGATGTTTGTCCGCTGCGTTCCTCATTTGCGCCCATCCCGAAGGCGCCGTAGGAAGAGTATCCAAAACATCCACGGGCAAGTCTTTAAAAAGTTCGTCGGTCCGGTCTGTCGCATCCCATCTCCAGTCGATCACCATGAAATGCGCGCCCCCCGATTCACTCACCCGTTTCATCTCCTCGATGATCCGCTTCGTAAGTCCGACCGGTTCGGGCGGGAAAAAACGGAACATCCGCCCCACGCGCATCAAAAAGAGATCGATCAACCGGGAACTTCTGTATTCCGTGTAAGGAACAGCCGGTTTTTCCAGAACCAGATCCTTGCCGTTCCATTTCAATAACGGCTTTGTCCCCGGAAACCGGTTGCCGCCATGCACCAGCCGCCGGTCATGGTTGCCGTTCCTCACAAGATGGTCTTCGACAAAAGTATAGACCACAAGCTTCGCATTGAACTGCGGCAGATACCGTTTGAGGGCCAGCAAAGCCTGGTCAGAACCGTACCCCTGGACGCCAAGGTTCACGATCTGGTAGGGCATGTGCGGAATCGCGGCAATCTGCCCCACGAAATTCTCCTCATAAAACAAGGCGTGCCCCATCGTATAGGAGCACCCGATGAAAAGGATCGAGGGTTTCGCCGGATCGAGCCGGTACCCTTGAGACGGCACCCGAATCCCGTGATCGTCGATATAAATATCCACGAACCGCGGCGGGCCGAACTGCATTTGGACGGCGAGCCCCGGGATATACGACCATCCCAGTTCCTTGTCAAAACGGGTAACTGGAATCTCACCGGGACCTTCGATGGAAGGATACGGTACCTGCAAAACGCGACAAAGAAGCTCGAGTAGAATAAAAACAACCAACAGTCCGGTAACGATCGCAACCGGGACCGCCCCCACCTTCAGGACCCTTTGCATTTTTGGCGGGATCACGACTTTCGCTCGCTTTTTTCCCAACTTTCCACCGGACCTCGGACGATCCTGAAAAGCGGGTGGCTGCGGATCTTATCCTGTTTTTGTGAGACAATATTCCGATATCGCGCGGAAGAACGTTTCTTCAGCTTCGCGCAAAGCCACCCGAATTCATAACTCAGCTGTCCTTCCGTGACGAGAATTTTTTTCAAGGTCCTCCCACGTCCGATCTTTTTCCGGTCAAAACAGTAACCTCTCCGACAGGATTCTTCCCATACGGAAAAAAGATAGGCCGCAATGGCCTTTCGGGGATACGGATGGGCCTTGAAACGTTCCAGCTGGGGATGGTTTCGGTAACCGCGTGTCTTGCCACGCAATACCTTCTGAGCCAGCAACGCCTCCCGCCAGAGCGCCACGAGCCCCTGCGGATCAAGATATCCGGGATGGAGGCTCCAGAGGCGCATAACGCCTTATCTCCCGGACGTTTGCGCGTGAGAATGCGGACGCTTCCGGCGGTGCAACAGATCGCAAATGAAAAAGGCTACGACCGAAGCAACAATCAATGAAACCGTCTTGTCGAGGATCTCGACATACAGGGCCTCATTCCAAGACGCGATCCGCCGGTTGTGATCGATCCTCAAAAAAAACTCGTAGACCGGGAGCGTTTCCGGCGCGGGACCGAAACTAAAAACCGCCCTGACCAGCTTTGTCAGGACCCCGGTCACGATCCCCGAGATCAAAATACCCGTCAGGAGCATTTTTAGAACGATCTGACCGAACAGATCTTTTTCAAGAAGCGGCAGCAGAAGGTTCTTGTTCTTCGTGAACGGATCGAACATGGTCACGGCCTCCGATGGGAGATAGATGATCGTTTTGGAGAGACTAAACTTTTCTCTTCTCCGACGCAAACAAAAAAGCTCCGGTCCCCCAGAGCCTATAACGATCGGGACTCGTCAACTCAGATTTTCGGCGCTGTAACGCGCGATAAGCCCGGTGCGTAAAGCGTGCCGGTAGACTTTCACAAAATACCCGTAGGCCAAAAAAATATACCCCACGGCGAGACAGGCGCCCAGAACAAGCGCCCCCCCGGAAACCCCGCCGCCGGCTACGATCTTCCTGAGTCCTTCAAAGACATAAGAGGGCGGCAAAATATTCGCGATCCACTGCATCCATTGGGGTAGCATCGACACGGGGTACAGGACTCCGGCAAAAGGAGAGACCAGCGCCGGGATCGGCCAAATGAACCATTCTGAAGCCGGACCGAAGCGAAGCACCAACGCGCATCCCAGGATCCCCAGGGCGATACCAAAAAGAAACAGCACCAGCAAGAACGGGATCACCATGAGGCCGTAGACAAAAACCGACAGATGGAACCAGAAAGTCGCGATCAAAAGCATCGCAACCAGGCCCACCACACTCGTTGCCATACTCGAAAGCACCAGCCCGCTGACATATTCCGGGATCAGAAGCGGGGTGGCAAAAACATTGAGAAAATTGCGGGACCAGACGTCCTCGAAGAACGCCATCGTCACACCTTGCATGATCCGGATAAAAAAATCCCACAGAAGCACGGCCCCCAGAAGCGCCGGAACAAAATTAAAACCCGGCGAGGCAACGGTATTGAGATAGCGCGTCAAAAATCCCCACAGGACCATATCAACCGCAGCCCAAGCAAAAAGCGGGACCACCCGCGCGAGACTTCCTCGGATCAGATAATACTGGCGAAGCATCACCGCGAGAATGCGCCCGAACGACATGCTAACGGCCCTCCAGACTGAGCGGTTCACGCGCAACGGCAATAAACAGCTCTTCGAGCGTCCTCTTCCCGTGTTCCGCGGGCAAGGCCTTCGGGTCCCCTTCAAGAAGGATCCTACCGTGCGAAAGAAAAAGCACACGATCGCAGATTTCCTCGACCTCGTACATATTGTGCGACGTCCAGAGCACCCCTCCGGCTTCCCGCGCTGAAAATTCACGGACCCTGGCACGAATGTCCTGTGCCGTAGAGGGATCGAGCGATGCGGTCGGTTCGTCCAGCAAAAGAAGGGGCGGACGGTTCAGCATCGCCTTGGCAAGACTGGCCCGCGTCTGCTCGCCCGAAGAAAGGACCCCGTATTTTTTATCCCGGAATTTTTCAAGATCGAACATCTTCAAAAGCTCTTCCAGGCGCTCGGAAAGGTTTCCCACCCCGTATAAAAGACCGAAGATCTTCAGATTTTGAAATACGGTGAGATTGCCGGGAAGCGGCGCGTAAACGGCCGCAAAATTGGTCCTCTGGATCGCCCGGGAACGCTCGGAAGCGAGGTCGATCCCTTCAATGTGGATCGTTCCCTCGTCCGGATCCAGAATGCTGAGGATCATATTGATCGCGGTCGTTTTCCCGGCCCCATTCGGGCCGAGGAGCCCCACGATCTCATGGCGATTCACATCAAAAGAGATCCGGTCCACCGCGACAAGGTCTCCGTAGACCTTGCGCAATCCCCCGACCGAAAGAATTTTTGAGGCAGACATAGCCGGGATTATATACCCCTCCCTTTCAAATCTCAATTTCACGACCTAAACGGAGCCGTGCCAATAAAAAAGCCGGAGACCCGACCCCAAAGGGTCTAACTCGTTAAGGTCTTCGGCTTCCCCACGCAAACACTTCTTGTCCCGCAGCAAAAAAGGGATCTATATGTTTCTCATAAACCAAAAATGCCGTTTGTAAGCTTTACGGATGACAAAACCCGCTTCCTTCAAAAATGTAATGGAACCCTGCCGCTCCTCATCGTCATGCCATTCCAGAAATATGTTTTTGACCTTTTTTAGGCTCTCGACGGCACCGCGGAACATCGGCACACCGCTGCCTTCAATATCCACTTTAAGAAGATCGATCGCGGGAATCGAATGACCCCGTAAACAATCATCCAAAGTCACCAACCGCACGCTCCTCCGGTGGGCGCACTCCCCGCCTCCCGCAATACTGTTGCCGCCAAACAGAGGATCGTTGAATTTGACCTCCAACGCGCTTCCGCTCTCCGCCGCAAGCGCCGCGGTCACCGAAAAATAGTTCTTTTTGAGAGATTCCGGAAGGGACTTCACCGTAAAATCATGCGCCTCCTGCATCATATCCACGCCATAAACGGTACTCTTAGCGTTAAGATAAAGCCACCATCGCACCGTCACCCCCACATTAATGCCGCAATCCACGATCACGGGCGCTTCCGCCTCCCGAAGCTCCTTTTCGATCAACGGATCCCGGAGCGAACCTTGGAAAATGTTGTCCCGTATGTTAAGGATCTCTTCCTTATGGGTCACAAGCCCGAAGACCGGAAGCTTCAACGGTAGTCCATAACGCGGATGTTTTTTCACGCGTTGGAAATAGATCGTGTTTTTCAGACCAAATTTCCCGCAAAAATCAAATAGCGTCATGAATTTATTATGGTACATAGCCTCGAACCGTCCGGGTTTTCAACGGTGAAGAAAGGAACGTTAAATGATCGCGCTGGATTATATTATAAATTTGAAACGCCCGCCCTGATTTTCAGCAAAGGTCCGCAAAAACAAAAAAACGGGATCCGTTCAAGCAAGGATTGTTCTTCTTAATTACTGTTCCAGAATAGTAAACGGGTTTCTTCTTATACATCATGCGGCTGTTCTGTTTTTTGGGAGAGGGCTTTTGCTCCGGCCGGCCGGTTACGCTCCGTTCCCGCGAGACCGCCTGCCTCCGGAGCCACCCCGCCCCAACCGGTCCGTTAAAAGACCGGAGGGTTGGAGCAGCCCATAAGCTGCAGAAAAGGTTCCTGCTTAGCGGCCGGCACTCTTGCGTTTTGCAAAGCAATCTTTGCAATACACCGGACGGTCTTCACGGGGCTTGAAGGGGACTTCGCATTCTTTTTTGCATTCCGCGCAGTTCGCTTTGTGCATTTCACGCGGCTGCCTGTTGAAACCACCACCCTGATCAAATGCCATATTTGTTTCTCCTTTTGGTTGCCTTACGTTGAAAAACTTTGAACCGGAACTTCCCGAAAAATCTCCGCCCTTAATCCTCCACAGCCCTTTCGAGAGCGGCAAAAACCAACGGATCGGATTTGGACATTTTCATAAGGCTCTTCTCGACCTTGGAAACCGCTTCCCGAAGCGTGATCTTGAATGAACACGCCAACTCTCCTACAAGACCCCTGACCGAATGCTCAAGCAATTGCCGCTTCCTCTGATCTCTCGTCTTCAGCTTGTCCGCCGAGAAAGAAAGGATGTTCCGGGCAAGGACCCAGGCTTGGTCGGTTTCTTCCGTGTCGGTGCGACCCGACTTGAGGTAATCCAGGATCTTGTTCGCGGCCTTACGGGAAACGATCCGATGGAACCCTGAGACCTCGAGGTCAGACGCCGGAACGAGAAAACGCACTTTCATTCTGCTCATCGTGCGCGGGACAATCGAATAGCCGGGAGTCTTCCCCGCCCGATCCCGGCCGATCAACCGTTCCACCCGGCATAAACCATGCGCCGCGTGGAAAAGAAGATCCCCTTCAACAATCTTTGATGATTTCATGGATAACTCTTTCTAGGTCCCCTGGATCGGAGAAACCCCGACGGCCGTTTCAGAAGGTCCGACTTCGGTCATATCCTGCCCGGGAACCTGCATCTTCTTATTCAGGCGTTTATTCCTCTTATCTTCCTGCTTTTTCTTCCTTAATTCTTCCTTCCGCCTTTTATCACCACGGAAATTCTGTCTCATGGAAATCCTTCGTCTGAAAAACGCCTGACCCCGTTGCTACGGGCAAAAGTTGGGTAGAGAGTGAGAAGTGAAATCACGCAAAACGGGTCTATTTTAGCACGCTTCCCCCAATGCCCCTAACCTTATAATTTCAGCCCCAAAAACGTCCGGACAAAAAACGTTTGTGACTGATCTTCGAAAATGTGTTCAGAGGGCTTTTTTTATATTTCTTGGGAGTGTAAAAATGAACCGGCTGCCTCTCCCGCCATCGCTTTCCGCCCAGATCCTGCCCTTCTGCAGTTCGATAAGCTCTTTGGCGATTGAAAGGCCCAGCCCCGTGCCATCCTGCCTTTCGGAATTAATACGTACGAATTTATCAAAAACCTTCTCTAAAAATTCGGCCGGAATGCCGGGCCCCGTATCTTCGACCTCAACACGCAGTTCCGCCGGAGTCCCTTTCACCCTCACCGTAACAGATTCGCCGGGCGGCGTATATTTGATGGCATTGGTCAAAAGGTTAACGACCACCTCACCTAACTTGCCGGGATCTGCGCGAATCTCGCCGACCCCGGGCTCGATCTCCATTTTAAAGACCAGCTGTTGCTTTGAAATCTGGCTCAAATACGGGATCACGATCTCTTCTAAAAAAGATGCGACGGCGAACGTTTCTTCCTGAAGGGTAAGGTTCCCCGCTTCCGCCCGGGCAAGCTTCAAAAGATCCCCCAAAAGCCGGATGAGCCTATCCACAGTCCGCTTTCCCGCCGCAAGGCATTCTTTTTGCTCCGCATTTATTTTTCCGACCGTTTCGCTACCGACAATATCCAGCGATTCCCTGATGATCCCGAGAGGCCCTCTTATCTCGTGAGAAGCATTGGCCACAAAAGCTTCCATCTTCTGAATCAATTTCCTTTCTTTCTCGGTCGCCTCCCGCAAAGATTCCTCGGCCTTTTTCCGTTCCGTAATATCCCGAATGATCGCCTGATAACGCCCTTGCCCGTCAATCGTGAAAGCCCGGATGCTAATTTCAACGGGAAATTTCCTGCCCCCCTTCGTCTGATGCACCGTCTCAAAAAGCGTCTTTCCGGTATCCCCCAGAGCTCTGATCTGCTCGAGGAACAGGTCTCTGGCTTCCGGGGCGCGCAATTGAGGCGCGTACATGCCGAACAACTCTTCGCGCCGGTATCCGTACACATCCGCAACACGCTCGTTGGTCTCTATAAATTTAAAGTTTTCGTCGAGAAGAATGATGAAATCATTGGCATATTTCGTAAGATAAGAGAGGCGCGTAGCGACGGCTCGGGCCTCCGCTTCATTGATCTTACGTTTCGCGACCTCGGCCGATAGCTGCGCATTAGCCTCGGAAAGCTCGGCGGTTCTTTCTCTCACTTTTTTTTCAGCTTCCGCGCCCGCCCGTTCGAGGAGATTTTTGTGTTGTTTGTTTCGTTCGCTTAGCGCGCTTATCAAAAACGCGATCACCAGGAACATGACGGAGCGGATCCCGTCATTCACGATGTTGGGAAAGTTCAGATCTGTAAAAAAATGGACCCCCAAAAGCTGCACCACCAGCAGCAGCACCACCCAAAAAACTTTTCTCCCCCACCAGATGGCCGCCAGGGTGATCGGGATGTAGAACAAGTGGGTAAAAATAATCTCCGTTTTAACGACCAGGTGGAAATAGTAAATGCTTGCGGAAACGACCGCGACAAAGACAAGAATGGTGATTATTTTGATTATTTCTTTTCGAGTGCGCCGTTTTTCAGTCCGAAAACTTCCGGGGGGCGCAACGGTCACGGCGGGGGGAAGGGGCGTTAATTCTGGATTGCTCTTCGAAAAATTCATCGCAGCACCTCGAACGAGGGATTTTTACAGCGGCGCTGAGTTGTTAATATTCTACTCCTCCCCTTATAGATAGGATATCTTTTTGAAGGATTTTTTAGGCGCCCTCCTAATGCGTTGTAACTCTATTAATCATAATGACTTAGACCGGCTCCGGACGCAAAGGAAGACTTGTTATTTGGGGGAATCAAAAAGCGTAACGTGGGGATTGTGTTCCTGGAAATTATTCAGGGTCCACTCGCTCAGGAAAAGGAGGGCCCTTCTCCCTTGTTCGTCCCGCACCAGACCGACGCCGTAGGAAAGAGAATCGGCAAACTCCTGATCATTTAAACCGGATTTCGCCCACCGGAGGATCTTCCAGGGAAGCATCTCAAGCTGGGACTCAGCGCCGTATTCCTCCCTCAACCGGTACTGCAGGACTTCGTACTGAAGCGGCCCGACGGCCCCGAGAAGCGCCGTATTCGGGTTAAACGGTTTGATCCAGCTAAATACCTGAACGATGTCCTCGGCCAAAAGATGCTCCAATCCTTTCCGGAACGGTTTGTACTTCGCCGGCGAAGGATTATGAATTTGGGCAAAGCACTCGGGAGCGAACCGAGGGATCGCATTAAAAACGACCGACGGGTCTTCGCTGATCGTGTCCCCGATACGGAAATCCGATTTAACGGCGAATCCGATAATGTCCCCCGGATAAGCTTCATCCACCGTTTCGCGGCTTTGTCCCAAAAGCGTATGAGACCCTGTGATCCTGATCTTTTTCCCGGTCCTCGTGTGATACACATCCATATCCCGGAAGAATTTTCCGGAGCAGATCCTCAGGAAAGCGATCCGGTCGCGATGCATCGGGTTCATATTGGTCTGGATCTTGAAAATAAACCCTGAAAAATCCTTCGCAGCAACGGGGATCGCGCGATCCCCCGCTTTCCGTTCGGCCGGACCCGCGGAGTACTGGATGAACCCGTCCAACAAAAGCTGGACCCCAAAATTATTCGCGGCGCTTCCAAAGAACACGGGAGTGGTTTCGCCTTTGAGCACGGCCTCGGGAGAAAAACCCCCGTGCGCCCCGCCCAGGATCTCCAAAGCGTCCGCCGCTTGGCGGTATTCCTGTTCATCAACGACCTTCTGGACCTCGGGGTCCGCAAAGCCATGCGTTGAAACCGGAGCCATGTAAGCGCCTCCGGGAACCTTTTTGAAAAGATGGACCTGGTCCCGCAAGCGGTCATAAACCCCCCGGAAATCTTTCCCGCTTCCGAGCGGCCAATTGACGGGATACGCATGGATCCCGAGCACGCTTTCGAGTTCGTCAATCAAAGCCAGCGGGTCCAGGATCGGACGGTCCAGTTTATTCATGAACGTGAAGATCGGGATCTCACGGTGCCGGCAGATCTCAAAAAGCTTGCGGGTCTGGCTCTCGATCCCCTTTCCGGCATCGATCACCATCACCACCGCATCGACCGCCATTAACACGCGATAGGTGTCTTCCGAAAAATCTTTATGGCCGGGGGTGTCGAGCAGATTGACGCGCCAGGGACCGTAATCAAATTGGAGAAGGGTCGAACTGATCGAAATACCGCGCTTTTTCTCCATCTCCATCCAGTCAGAAGCCGTTTCGCGCTCCTGTTTGCGCGCGGTCACGGAACCGGCCAGCTGGATCGCGCCTCCGTAGAGAAGGAACTTTTCCGTCAAGGTGGTCTTGCCCGCGTCCGGATGCGAAATAATCGCGAACGTACGGCGTCTCAGGATCTCGTCTTTCAAAATACCGGTCTGCATCACAAAAACTCCTTAAGAAATACTCTGAACTTTCCAGCCCCACGCGGGCAACGGAGGAGGGATTATATCGAAGACCGGACATAAAGGCGAGCAAACGCTTAAGGCCGAAGCCCCGGCCGGAGGCGCAGAAACGATGAAGTTTCTGACAAGAACCGAGCAATCTTCGGTCTGTTTCAGAAGTCGTGTACGACCTTCAGCTTGGATCCCGTAAATTTTAGCTCGGTGACACTCCCCGGATCCGTTGCCGTCGCCTTTTTTTCCTGAAGTGTCCGCGAGCATCCCCAAGCAAGAATGCTCACCAGAAAAAAACAGATGAAACCAAGGGTGATCTTTTTCATAGAGATTTCCTTCCCAAAAAATTTTTTCTGACACAAAAAGGCCCGGCCGCAGGATCGCAACGTCGCACCGGATTTTTACACAGACTTATCAAAAGAAGACGACCGTCAGGAGAAGAAAAAGCGGGAAAAGGATCCCGACCGACCACAGCATGTACCCGAAGAAACTCGGCATTTTCCAGTCCATATGTTCCGCGATCGAGCGGATCATAAAGTTCGGCGCATTTCCGATGTAGGTGCACGCGCCGAAAAAAACGGCGCCCGCGCTGATTGCCAAAAGGAACGGCTCCGGCATCCCGAAAAACGGACCGCCGAGCCTCAGACTCTTGCCCAGCGTGGCAAACGTAAGATATGTTGGAGCATTATCAAGGAAGGACGAGAAACATCCGGTCGCCCAGAAGAATTGCCAGGGCCGGGTCAAGCCAAGCTCCGCACCCCGGGTCTGCAAAAGAAGCAGCGCCGGGACCATCGTGATGAAGATCCCGAGAAAAATGGTCGCCACTTCCAGGATCGGGCTGTAGTGAAAATCATTCGCCTCCCGGTAACGTTTGGGGGTGATCCAGAGCGAAACAAGCGTCGTAACAAGCAGAAGCTGGCTACGGTACGGCGACGGAATGAACACTGCCCCGACAATGACCGCGAAGCAGAGGAGGTTCCGCTTTCCGTTCAAGCGGAAAGTGTCCGGGATATGCGGGATCAGTGTCCTGGAATGTTTTTGGATGATATAGCTATCGAGGCAGTAAAAGATCCCGAGCAAAGTTCCGACCGTCATCAGCCAAAGCGGAAAAAGTTTCAAGGTCCAGAAGAACGGAACACCCCGGAGGAATCCGAGAAAGAGCGGCGGATCACCGAGGGGGGTCAGCGCGCCGCCGATATTGCCGACCAGAAAAATAAAAAAGATCGGAAGATACGCGTGATGCTTCCGGTGCGCGTTCGCCCGGAGAAGCGGACGGATCAGAATCATGCTGGCGCCTGTCGTTCCGACAAAGTTGCTAAGCACCGCGCCGGTCCCCAGAAGAAGCGTATTGGCGAGCGCCGTGCTTTTAAACCCCCCCTCGATCCAAAGTCCCCCGGAAACAATGAACAGGGACCCGAGCAGAATGACAAACGAAATATATTCTTCGAGGCTGCCCCATAACGCGTGAGGAGAGTTCTTCAGGCATAGAAGGATGATCGGGATCGAAAAAGCGAGGGAGACTAGGGCCTGATTTTTAAGCGAATGCCAGAATTTTTTTGCCGCAAGCGGCAGGACCGCAATCGAAAGAAGCAGGCCGGCAAAAGGCGCGGCCATCCAAAGTTCCGGGACCCAACTGTTTTCCGTCACCGCCTGAAACCCTCTTCTCTGCCCGCGTTGTTTATCATGGCCTAGATACTAAATAAGATGATATCCGATTGCAAGGGATGTCGATGGTTGGAGCGGCACAGCCGAAACGCGCGTCTCTAAAAGAGACGGCTCGCCGGCTCATGCCCTTAGAAAAAGGAACGATCCCGGACTCTCCGGAGGAACTTCGACCGGATCTTTAATCGTGCTACTTCTAGCTTTCTTAAAAAAAACGAAAAAATTGGAGGACCTTCTTAAGCAGATAGCATTTATCATCCATAAGATATTCGAACTGGCGCGTACAAATACATCCGCTGCAGCTCTTTCTCAGGCGCTGGAATATCGCATCCCTCCCGCTATGCTTATACAACTTACCGATATTTTTATAGGTATAACCGGGGATGGCGGGCGTCGCATTACAGATACAGATTTTCCCGTCCGGGAGAACCTCGAGATAGTACGTCCCCGCATTGCAAGCCCACTTCATAGAGGAATTTGCCTGACTGCAATGACGGATAGAATCATCCACCGTCTTTTCGGAATTCACAATGGGTGAACCGGACTTCGCCATCAATGACTTGACCTTCAGAAAAGCATCCTTCAGCTGTTGCCTTTGGTGTTCGTTCACGGCAAGTTCGGGGTCGTAAGCGCGAATATTGTTCTCATCTGTGCTTTGACCGATCTCCATAGGATAAAAACCGATGAGGACGCGATTCTCGACGGCAAAAGCGTAAAGATCCTCCACTTCGGTAACATTAGCGGGCTGCAAAATGGTGGTGAGCACCAGTCCGCATCCGAAAGGCCTGGTGAGACGGGACGCCGCTTTGATATTATTTAGAACTTTCTCAAAATACGATTTGTTTTGAAGCCCGTTAATGATCAAGAAGGATTCGTAGTGCAGCGCGTCAAAGGAAATAAAAATATCATCCACCCCGGCGACCAGCAGCTTTTTCAGAAGAGATTCTTCAAGTAAAAAACCGTTGGTTTGCAATCGCGTATTGAACCCGTGCCGCTTAAAAATACTCACGACCTCCGCTATATCTTTTCGCAGCAACGGCTCTCCCCCCGTCAGAGCGATGCTTTTAAGTCCTACCTTTTTCAGATTTCTCGCCAAAACGTCTAACTCACCGAGAGACAGCTCACCCTCAGGGCGACACGCATCCTTCCAAACCCTGCATGCACGGCATCTGAAATTACACCGCCGGGTCACTTGAATATGCGCGTGATAGGGACGCTTTAATATTTTCGCAAAAAATAGCAGGTAAAGAGCATACTGCGCTTTCAACCATAGGGACTGCAGTTTCATTTTGATCCTACTCCTCAAATCTTGTTCCGCTATACTCGTTAAGGCCTTTCATGATAACGATTAAATAAAAACACGCAACGTAAAATCCCAAAACAGGTTTAACTTAAAAATATCCGCGATCAAACAAAAAGAGGCCGTGCGCCGAGCCATCCTCGGGCCTCATTTGCCGCAATGGCCATGGGCAGAGGAATCCCACGAAATAAAATAATAAAATTATTTACAATCGCGCTTTCAACGCTTATGTTGAATCTTGGGAACCATAGAACTTTCCGTATGGGATTAATTTAAAATTTACATGCCGAAATACTAACAGCAAAGAAAAATGACCGGCCACCTAAAGAAAATTTCAAGACCTGCCTTTTATTGTTTTTATTTATCAGGCGTAATGTTCATTCTATTGAGCCGTCTTTTGTTCATTTTAAATCTCTTAAAACCTCGATTTTCCCCGATCACGATCATTGCGAGTATTTTCTTTTTTGATAAATATTTCATCGAGCTGATCGTCACTCTGTTGGCCGGCATCTGGCTAATCAACGGTCGTTGGTTTTGTCGAATCTTGGCTTATATTTTAGCCTGCGGGTTCATAATAATTTCCACGTTCCAATATGTCGTGATCCAACGTACCGGAAATTTCTTTCCTCATTTAGCGCTAGAAAACATTTTTCATATTAGCCTCGTTATCAACGGGCCCAACGTAATCGCCTTGGGCGGCATCGTTCTAACATGCGTTTTGTTTTTGTTGCTTACCGAAACGCTTTTTAAACAGCCCGCTTCCGGTAAATTCCTGGTTATGATTTCGGTCCTATTATCAATGGCTGGTTTAACGCTTGTCTCGGGAAACCGATGGCTACCTCATGAAGTTCTCGCACAGCGAGCTTTTTATCTTGAGGCTAACGACATGAAACAATTCGCTCCGGCGGCTGCTCTTTATGCGGAATTAGTGCGGAAAAAAGATGCGATCATCGATTTAACGTTTTCGAAAGAAGAACTCCAGGAGTTGAGAAAATTCGGATTTTCCTATAATCCAAATAGTCGCTACCCGCTCATGAAGTATAAAACGCCTTCGCAAAAAATACCTTTTGAATTGAAAACTTTAGGGCAAGGCCCTCCCAATGTTATTGTTTTTTTCTCGGAAGGTCTTTCGAATCGGGCGCTAAGTGTTGACAACTCTAACTTTCCAGAAATTACTCCCAATTTGGTGGATTTCGCCAAAAACTCCATGGTGGTTCAGAATTATTTTAACCATACAGCGTCCACCTATAGAGGCTTACTGGGTCAGCTATGTTCTTTTTATCCAGCAAGTGAATGGTCTGATGACAGCCCAAATATGAGAAAAACAAATTATTTTTCTATCACGCAAATTTTTAAGCATAATCACTACCAAACAATTTTCCTGACCCCTCATTTTGAGGATTATCATCTCGATAAAATGATGCAACATTTAGGATTTGATCAAGTCTTGTCGGGAAAAATTTTGTTAAGGGAATTCTTAGCTGACCTCAAACCATCGGGAAACGCCCTTTCCGATCATCAACTTTACAACGCAGTCATCGAATTATTAAAACGCCGTGCTAGAGAGCCGCAAACAGATAAACCGTTTTTTCTCGCCATGTATAGCCTAGGCACACATGCATGGTTGGATAGTAAGGTGGACGGAATAACCTATAAGAACGGTAGGAACAATGCGTTAAATACGATTCATAATTTGGACGACGCATTTGGCAAATTCTGGCAATATTATAAAAACTCGCCCTATGCAGATAACACGATGGTTATTTTTACAGCGGACCATGCTCATTTTTATGATGAATCTTATCTCCAGGCCATTCGGTCGTCCGCCCAGACTGACTATCAGCGAATATTTGCAGATCGCATTCCTTTAATCATTCATGATCCCTTTCGGAACCTACCCAAAAGTTATAACGCTTGGAATTCCACATCCGTCGATTTCGCTCCCAGCTTAGTTCATTATCTCGGATTCAAAAACGATCAGGATCCCTTCTTGGGAGGTTCCATCTTTTTAAAAGAACGAAAATTTTATAATAATGGCGGGATCGCCGCTTTTTCTGGGTGCTTCTTTCAGATAACGCAGGACGGGATTTACCCTTTTACTGATGCACAAAAAGGGCCGTTATTCCTGATCAAAAAATTCATTCGTGCATGTCAGAGCTTGGAGGCAGAAAATCGCATTTGGGACAATCCTCCGTCGATCTAGAAACCCATTTCCCCGCCTGTCCTAAAAGCTATAGGACTTTAAAAGAAATTAGGACTGGCGTTGGAAAAGCATAAATAAAAACGCCGAAGACCTAAAGGCCTCCGGCGTTTTTTTATAATAGCTCCGCCCTGTGAACGACTTTCGCAACTGGTTGATGACCTCGGGAGAGGCCGATACAGTAAAGCTATTGATAAAAACTGCCCTTCCTGCACATCCTCCGCTACAGATCAGTCCTTTTTAGAACTTTGAGGTCGTTTTATCAAAAAAGTATAAACATTTTTCAGGTATTGAGACCAACCTTTTTCTCTTAATTTTGCGCGAGCCTGGACCTCATTCATTTCTTTACCAAGAAGCACATCGACAGAGGCGGTTTTCTTGATCGAAAGAATTTGGGAATCATAGACGCTTCGATGCCCTGTAATCAAAAAACTGATGACACAAGCTACTGCGGCATAAGGTGCCAGTTGAGGTCCAAAAACTTCAATAGCCATGATACTTGCCGCAATGGGAGTATTGGCCGCGCCTGCGAGAACAGCCACAAAACCGATAGCCGATAGAGTTGCGTGATCAAGTCCGGTCCAAGTAGCGAAAAGAGAACCTGCGGTCGCGCCAACAAAGAAGATTGGCGTCACAATACCACCGCTTCCTCCAAAATTCAGGGTAAAAGTGGTAAAGATCATTTTCATAAAGGCGGCATACCATGGGACAGCCTGTCCTTGCAGACAGTTTTCAATCGTGTTGAGTCCAAGACCAAGGTATTGTCTTGAAACCAAAAGAGTTAAAACTATAACCACAGAACCCCCAATAATTCCTTTTAACGGCTTCCACATCTTTAATTGTGCAGACAAGATTTTCCCGATCCGAAGAACCTCGATTAAAAGAAAAGCGCAAATACCGAAAAAAACCCCTGCAAAGCAGACTTGAATAAAGAAAAACTCACTAAATTGCGGGACAAAATGCATCGGATGGTAGAAATAGGTGATTCCCAAAGCATTGGAAACATGATAACTCGTGACCCCGGCCACGAAAGACGGCAAAAGCACGTCGTACAAAATACTTCCCACAAAGAGAACTTCAACGCCAAATAAGGCCCCCGCGATGGGCGTGCCAAAGACCGATGCAAAACCTGCGCTGATCCCGCAAATGACAAGTTTCCTCCGGTCATGGTCATCGAATTTGAACAGATCCGCAAAAATGGACGCAAGCCCGGCCCCAATTTGGGCGCAAGGGCCTTCTTTCCCCGCGGAACCACCCAGAGCAAGCGTAATGATCGTGGCCACCAACTTAACTGGGACGACAGCGGCTTTGATCTTTCCTGAAGACTTATGGATGGCCTCGATCACTTTTTCCGTGCCATGTCCCTCAGCATCGGGAGCAAGATATTTAACAAGCAAGGCGCTGACAAAAAAAGCCGCGGGGATCAGAAGAAAGGAATAAGAGTGCTTACCCGTAAAGGCAATGCTCCAGCTCAACAATTTCAGAAAGACCGTCGTTGCTGCGCCGACAATGCATCCGATAATGGTTGCCAGAATGAACCATTTCAGAACACTAATAAAAAGGATTGTTTCTTCAGCGAGTCGTCTACGCATTAGAAATATTTACTCCTGGTGGATTGATTGTTTTATTTTATCCCAGCGCGTAGTAATAACCGTTTTTGCGCCTGATCCGGATCGGTATATCAAAAAGCCGACCGATATTTCGCGAGGTCAGAATTGTTTCCTTAGGGCCATCCATGATGATCTGACCGTTCTTCATGAGAACCGTCCGTGTAATCTCGGGAATAACATCTTGAAGGTTTTGGGTTACCAGAACGATACTCACCCCGGACCACGATATTTTTCGCATGATATTCTTGAAATGATAGGTTGATCTCAGGTCCAGACTGTTGGTCGGTTCGTCCAGGATAAGCGCCCGAGGATCGTGAACAAGAGCCCGGCCAATTAGAAAGCGGCGCGCCTCGCCAGAGGACATGACGGACATTTTCCGGTCCTTGAGATGTCCGATCTCGAGGAATTTCAGAATCTTCAAGGCCTTCTTCTTTTGATCCGTCGTGATCCGGTGACGGTGAAGTCCGATGCTCCCGAAAAAACCGGACAGCACGGTCTCCATCCCCGAGATCTCCCGCGCATAGGTTGATTGTAGCTCGTTGGAGACGATCCCGAGCCGGTAGCGCAGCTCAAAAATATTCCAGTGATCCTCGCCCCACACTCTGCATACGGCCCCTTTTTTTGCAAGCTGGTAATATTCCCGGGTGATCGTTTTGACTAAGGAAGTTTTACCGGCACCATTCGGCCCAAGAATGGCAACATTCTCACCCGGCAGGATCCTGAGCGAGATGTTATTCAGGATTTTCTTATTCTCGTCTCCTTTGACCACTGTGACATTCTTTAGCTCCAGAACCGGCGGCCATTGATCTTTTTTCACGATTTGATTCCCACAATGATCGCGACAGGGATAGAGACATAAAGCTCTTTGTCTTTCCACTGAGCCTGAACACCCAATGTATCTTTCCCGACATCATCTGAAACCATTTTTCGGATCTTGTCTGCATCCTCGGAACTTTCTGGGAAAGATGCTTTTAATTGTTGTTCCAAAGGAATCTCAAGCCTGTAGAACTTCTTTTCCAGCCGGATTAAGCCTGTTTTTGTAGCCATTCGCTGCAACTCTTCTAATCGCAACGCTCTTACATGCGATGAATCTCTGAGTTTTTCCATTTGATCATAGGCCATTGCCTGCTTCTTTGAAGACGTAAAAACATCAATCACCGCCACACGCCCTTCAGATTTCGCAACTCTTGTCATTTCTTTCCAGACAGCCAACGGATCCATGAGATGATGAAAAGAATATCGCGTGATTACGATTGAAAATGACCCGTCCGGAAAAGGAAGGGGAAGCGCATCCCCTGTTTTCCAGGTCAAATTGGACAGTTTTTTATCCTGTTGCAAAACTTTCGCCCGTTCAATCATGGCCGGTACCAGATCGATCCCGGTCACATGTTTCGCTGTGGCGGCAAAAGCACAGCTCACAAGCCCAGGACCGCAAGCAACATCCAGAACTGTGTCATTCGAAGTCACTTTGGTTAATTCCATGATCAGATCAAGATATTCTGAATGGCTGGGGCGGGTAGAAAAAGGGATGGCCTGTTTTGTAAATTGATCGACAATTAGATCATTATGTCGCTGGTATTGGTCTTTCCTCATAAAATCCTCCGAAAAATAAAAGGGCATTGCTCTGGGGATACAGTTTAGGCAGATCTTCGTCTTGACAGGCCAATGAAGTTATTTTTCTCTCCCAGAGGCTGTTTTCAATTTCTTTAGAAAAGCCAGATTCAACTTCAGGCCCAACGACTCGGCTTTATGCTCATCATCCCAGGCTTTGGCATATTCTTTTTGGGAATAGTAGGCTTCTGCCCGACTGTCATAGGCTTCAGCAAGGTTAGGATTTATTTCTATTGCTTTGGTGCAGTCAGAAATTGCCTGACCTAAGTTGCTTTTCAGGAAAAAAGCATAGCCTCGATTGTTATAGGCAACGGCATCCTTAGGATTTAACTCTATTGCTTTTGTGTAATCAGAAATAGCTTGCTCATAATTTCCTTTGGCATCGTAAGCGGCACCTCGTTGACGGTAAGCCTTAGAAAAATTGGGATTTATTTTTATAGCATTGGAACAATCAGAAATAGCCTTGTCAAAATCACCTTTAACGGTATAGGAAACGCCCCGATTGTTATAGGCATTAGCTTCATTAGGATCTAAATCGATCGCTTTTGTGAAATCAGAAATGGCACGGTCATTATCACCTTTATAACTATAGGCATTTCCTCTGTTGTTATAGGCTTGAGCAAAATTGGGATTCAATTCTATGGCCTTGGTAAAGTCAGAAATAGCTTGGTCAAAATTATGTTGGAAACCATAAGCAAGTCCACGATTGTAACAGGCATAGATATTATTAGGATTCAGTTTTATCGCTTCATTAAAATCAGATATAGCTCGGTCGTGATCACCTTTAGAACTGTAGGCAATGCCTCTGTTGCAGTAAGCATCTGCATCATTAGGATTTAATTCTATGGCTTTGTTGAGTTCGACTATCGCCGCATCATACTCACTTAAAAAAATATGTTTCTTGCCTTTATTAAAAGCATCCCTTTGAGGGTTTTGTGCTAAAACCCGAAAAGCCATAAAGAATGAGATCGCTAAAGCCAGAAAGCTGATTTTTATAAAAACATTCCGTTTGGACATTTCTTTCTCCTTTTGATCCAATAAAAAAGGCGTTACCGCTGTCTTAAAAGTTATCGACAACAGTAACGCCTGTATTTATGTATGAAAACTCCCCCGCCTGGGATCGAACCAGGGACACTGCGGTTAACAGCCGCATGCTCTACCAGCTGAGCTACAGGGGAATAAACTTAGAGATACGCGACCCAAATTTAATACGCTTACTACATCCCTAGAAGGGCTTAATTATAGGGATTACCGCCGAAGGGTCAATGGGTGTTTTTACCATTGTTTTTTTAATTCTCTCGCTATTTGAGGAGATTGCCCCTATACTGCCCGCATGCATACGCATCCTACTAGTGAATCCCCCGTCGCGGCCACGTTTTTCGGCCTCGGGATCGCTCCTCAGATCCTTGAGACCCTCGAAAAGATGAAGTTCCAAAACCCGACACCGATCCAGCAAAAAGCCATCCCCATCGCCATCGACGGACAGGATGTGATTGGGATCGCGCAAACCGGGACCGGCAAAACCATGGCGTTCGGCATCCCGATGATCCAGCGCCTCACTCAAACCAAGGGACGCGGGTTGATCCTGGTCCCAACGCGCGAATTGGCGACCCAGGTCCACCAAAGCCTTTATAAGATCGCTCCCTATACAAAATACGCGGTCCTGATCGGCGGCGCTTCGATGCACAACCAGATCCAGGAACTCCGCCAGCACCCGCGCATCATCATTGCCACACCGGGCCGCCTGATCGACCATATGGAACAGCGTTACGTTTTCATGAACGATATTAGCATCCTCGTTCTCGATGAAGCGGACCGCATGCTCGACATGGGTTTCGCGCCGCAGATCCACAAGATCCTCCGCGCGATCCCGAAAGAACGCCAGACCATGCTCTTCTCGGCCACGATGCCCGACCAGATCATGAAGATCGCCACCGCGCACATGAAACTCCCCACGCATATCGAGATCGCAAAGTCCGGGACCGTCGCGGAAAAGATCACGCAGGAAGTCTTCATCGTGAAAAAGGAATCAAAAAGGGACCTTCTGCGAAAGATCCTCGCACAATACCACGGAACCATCCTGATTTTCTCGCGGACCAAGATCGGGGCTTATAAGATCTCCCGCGCGATCCGTGAAATGAACCATAAGGCTGCCGAGATCCACGCCGACCGTTCCCTGGCTCAACGCCGTGAAGCTCTCGAGGGCTTCAAAAACGGAAAATACCGCATCCTCGTCGCGACCGATATCGCCGCCCGCGGGATCGACGTCAAAGGAATCGAGCTCGTACTGAATTACGATCTCCCGGACGAATCGGAGAACTACATCCACCGGATCGGCCGCACCGGCCGGATCGGTGACAAGGGCCACGCGATCTCGTTCGCCACGCCCGACCAAGGCAAAGAGGTCAAGAACATCGAAAGGCTCATGCGGATGGCGCTTCCGATCTCCGAGCACCCCGAGATGCCGCTCGAAAGTTTTATTGATCTAAAGCCCGTGAAAGTCGCCTCGTTCGGCGGCGGCCGTTTCGCACGAGGCCGGCGACGCGGCTATATCGCCCCGGCTTTCCGCAGACCCCACCGCTGATCCCCCTCCGTTCCTTTTGGTCTTTTTTTCCGGTCCTTGTAATGCTATATTGACCCTGCTTTTAATCCTGAAAAGGGGGCCTTATGAATAAAAGGATCGTGATCGCCGGCTTGATCGCTCTTAGCGCCATCGTCTCTTTTTCTCCTGCCGAGCTCGTCCTCGCTTACGAGGATACGACCATTGTCATGGAAAACCTTCAGACGGTGGAAGGATCCGTGACCGCGATCGACGCCGAGAAAAAAATCATCACCATTCGCTGGATGTATGACGTCGAAAATTTCAAATACGAAGATGTCACCCTGAGCGTCCCGGACGGTTGTGCCGTCATCAAGAACGGGGAGCCGGTCGAATTGGACGACATTGAGAACGGCGATCACATCACGGCCCGCTACAACCCGAACGCTGCCCCCCTTCCTCTGGCAGCTAGTCTTTCCATTGAGGAATAGAGAAATAACCGGAAATTTTTAAAAACACCTTCACTAAGGAGAATCGAATTATGTACAAGCTCGTTTTGATCCGTCACGGCGAAAGCACTTGGAACAAGGAGAACCGGTTCACGGGGTGGACCGATGTCGACCTATCCGAAAAAGGCCTTCAAGAGGCCAAAGACGGCGGCGCGCTCCTCAAAAAAGAGGGCTACGCTTTTGACGTTGCTTTCACGTCCGTACTGAAACGCGCGATCCGCACGCTCTGGAACGTTCTCGACCAGATGGACCTGATGTGGATCCCGGTCGTTCGCGACTGGCGGCTGAACGAACGCCACTACGGCGATCTCCAAGGTCTCAACAAATCCGAAACGGCCGCAAAATACGGCGAGGCCCAGGTCAAGATCTGGCGCCGGAGCTACGATGTGCCGCCGCCCGCGTTAAAACCGGAAGATCCCCGCAGTCCGGCCTTCGATCCGCGCTACAAAGGTCTCAAAAAAACCGAGCTGCCGCTGACGGAGTGTCTGAAAGACACTGTCGCACGCGTCATCCCCTTCTGGAACGAGGTTGTCGCTCCGGCCATCCGCTCGGGGAAAAAGGTCCTCATTGCGGCGCACGGCAACAGCCTGCGCGCGATGGTGCAGTTCCTCGACAACATTCCCGAAAGCGAAATCGTGGAGTTGAACATCCCGACCGGCATGCCGCTCGTCTACGAACTGGACCAGAACCTCAAACCGATCAAACACTATTACCTCGGTGATCCGGAAAAGGTCAAGGCCGCGATGGACGCCGTCGCGAGCCAGGGGAAAGCCAAGAAATAGCCAAAAGCTCTGAGGCGTGAGCCATGAGTGTTTTTTGAACCTCACGGCTCAAGCCTCAAGGCTCATGGCCTCGTGAGCCGTCATGGGATCTTCTTTCGATAGATTTTTGAGAATACGGGAATTCTTGAGCCGCTACGGCTTCCTGATCTTCTCCGTCCTTTACCTGATCCTCGCTTTCCGCCTTTTGCCCGATTATGGCCTCGGGTTCGACAGCCCGAAAAATTTTTCAGAGGGCGAGATCAATCTCAATTACCTTCTGACCCATTACACACTCCCCGACATCGACCAGTTCAATCTTTCCTTCCAGATCCACGGGGCCCTTTTCTTCATGATCGGCGAGGCCTGCCGGCAGGTCTTCAGCCAGTGGCTCGGGTGGATCGATCCCGTTTCAGCGCGCCACGCCTTTCTGCCGTTCCTCACCCTTCTTTTCCTGAACGTTTATTACAACTTCCTGAAGAAAAGGACCGGTCCCTTTTTCGCGGCGGCAACCTGCCTCACGGTCCTGACCTACCCTCATTTTTTCGGGCATTCCTTCAACAATATCAAGGACATCCCTCTCTTTGTATTCTTTTCCGTTTCGGTCCTGCTTTTTTATGAGTGGGCCGCCTCGGGTTTCCGGGGCCTCCGCTGGCTTTATGCGTGTTCGACCGCGCTTGGAATTTCTCTCGCCGGAAAGCTCTACACGCTAATCGCTCCGGGCATCATCGCCCTATGGCTGATCACCTCCCGGTGGATGGGGATCCCTCTTCCGGAGAAATCAGAAAATCCCGAAAAAGAACCTGCCCCGTTCCGGTGGTCACGGGAGCGGGTCTTCCACGTTTGCGCGGCGATCCTGATTGCCGCGGCCATTGCAGCCTTTTTCTTCATGCCCGGCTTTTACGGGATCGAGGAAAAAGCGCGTTTCTGGCGATCCAAATCAAAAGCCGTCAAAGACCTCCTCGGGATCAAAAACAAAGCCTGGAGCTTTTATCCGTTGATCCAGATCTTTTATGTCACCCCCGCCCTCACCCTTCTCGCCGCCACCTGGGGGATCCTTAAAACATGGCTCCGCCGGTCGCGCCATTCCCTGGACCTGCTCATGATGATCTGGCTCGGCACCGTGATCGGCATCGCCTGCTCTCCGCTCCTTCCGGTTTATAACGGCATCCGCCTGTTTATGACCTACCTGGTGCCGTTCTCTTATTTTGCAACCGGGGGGATCCTCGATGCGGGAGAAAGGATCGCAACCCGCTTCTCTTTGAAAAAATCCTGGCTTGGGTGGGAACTCGCCGCCATGGTGATCGGCGCGCAACTTTTCGGCATCCTCACGACGCATCCGTATGAAACGGCTTTCTTTAATTTTTTTGCGGGAGGGCTCAAAGGCGCCCAGGAAAAAAATATTCCCGACGCGGGAGATTTCTGGCTGACTTCCTACCGGGAAGGCATCGCGTGGGTGAACCGGCACGCTCCCCGGAATTCCTTTCTTCTCGTGCCAAACCCCAACAGCTTCCTCATGGTCGAATATTACAATCCACGCGAAGACATCCGGTATGATTTCGTCCGCCGCCGCATTTTGCCAAGAAATAGTTTTCTGCTCATGGTCCCGAACAAAGCCTCCTGGCAGAGCCTCAGCACAAGCGCGTGCAAAGATATCGAGGATGAGATGAAGTCCATGATCAAGGTCTACGAGATCAAGCGGCAAGGCGGGGAAATTTCGACGATCTACTACAAGCCCTGACGGTTTCAGGATTTTTTTAAAGGGACGCGGACTTTTCTTGCCGGCGGGACAGGTAAACGATCATTTCGGAAAGAAGCCCGAAGAAAACGCACTGAATCCCGATCACAAGAAGCGTGATCCCGAGGATCATGTAGGGATAACGGGGCGCGATCGTGCCCCCGGTAAGTTTGATAAGCAAAAGATGCCCGTTGATAAACGCCCCGGAGAACAGAAAAAGCAGGCCGGCCCCGCTGAAGAGATGGGACGGTTTCCCCTCGTAGCGCATGAGAAAAGCGACCGTCAGAAGATCGACCGTCATACCGAACATCCGTCCCGCACCGAATTTGGATCTTCCATACTTTCGCGACCGGTGCTCGACCGGCTCTTCGGCAACCCTGAATCCCTTCCACGCCGCCAAAGCGGGAGTAAAACGGTGCAGTTCGCCGTACAAAGGGATCTCCCGGACTACTTCGGCGCGGTAAAGTTTCAACCCACAATTAAAATCGTGAAGCCCGACGCCCGTAATACCGCGCACGAGCGCGTTGAAAAGCTTCGACGAAAGGATCTTATGCCACGGGTCATGCCGGACCTTCTTCCATCCGGAAACAAGATCGGTCCCCGTTCGCTCCATGACCTGCCAAAGTTTCACGATCTCTTTGGGCTGGTCCTGAAGGTCTCCATCCAGCGTCACCACATATTTCCCGAGAACATTCCGGAAGCCCAGGGCCAACGCCGCAGATTTTCCGCGACAGCCTCCGAATGCAAAAAGACGCACGCGCGGATCTCCGGAAAAGGATTTTAAAACACCGGCCGTCCCGTCGGTACTCCCGTCATCGACAAAAAGAACCTCGAAGCTCCATTTCTGGGAATCCATCGCAGCCACGATCTCTTCGTAAAGGGGCCGGAGACTTTGTTCTTCGTTGCGAACGGGTATGACGATCGAAAATTCAGGGGACGGATTCTGCAAAGGGATCTCCTTTAAAGAACAAGGGCAGCTCCTCCTTTTAAAGGAGAAGCTGCCCCTTCTTGTAGCTTGATTATTTTACCGCCATGAACTGTCTTTTGTTCGTATCGCAAATGGGACAATTCTTAAAACCCATTCTCTCCACGACATTCCCGCAAACGGGGCAAACATAGAAGTTCTTGTTGCCGCGCTTCCACGCCTTAAGGTCCGCGAGGGCTTCCTTATAGAGGGAAGCATGGACCGCTTCAGCGGCATTGGCGTCCTCGAAAGCATCTGTCGCATCTTTATTGTTATCCGCTTCCGCTTTCTTGAGAAACCCGGGATACATGATCGTACTTTCGTAGGTCTCGCCGTCCAACGCGTTCTTGAGATTCTCCGGCGTGGTCTTTACTTCCGGAGTTTCGATCTTCGCTGTGGGGGTTCCGCCCATTCCTTTGATCACTTTGGCGTGACGTTCAAAATGAACCTGCTCGGCACGTGCGGCGGCCCGGAAAAGACTGGCGGCCCTGCCGTATCCTTCTTCATCCGCTTTTTTGGCGAACGCGAGGTACTTTGCGTTAGCGTTGCTTTCACCGTTAAACGCGGCCTGAAGATTCTCGAGGGTCGTCTTCTCGACCGGAGTCGGAGCCACTTCAACGGGGGCCGGAGCCACCGCCGGGGCTGTCGCTTCCGCGGCCGGAGCCGGAGTCGCGGCCGGAGCGGCCTCGGGCATGACCACCGGAATTTGTTCCTGGACCTTCACGTCTTCGGCATAGGCGAAAATCGCCAACGGAAGAGAGAAGAAAAGCGTAACAATGAGGATCTTGCTAAGAACCTTCATGTGGAGCCTCCTTTGCGTTGGAACATTTCCCAAAAACTCCCTCAGGGGAGGAACAATATATCACAAAAAAGAGTCTTCGGACGAGATGTCTTTTTTCAGCAAAAACCCGAAAACGTCCTCGGAAAGAAATTTCCCGCGTCTTGTCAACCTTAGGTCTTCCCCCACAAACTCCATAAGTCCCTCGCCGCAAAGTGTCGCAACCCGTTCAGCTACCTTAGGATAGATCTTTTTAAAATCTCCGGGGCGCACGCCCTTGCGGAGCCTGAGGCCGGTCACAAAGGTTTCGACCTCTTTGTCCTCCTCCGAAAGTGCGTCCTCCTGATCGCGGGTCCAGTCCCGGGCTTCGCATTTCGCGAGGTAATGCCCGGTGTCGGTTGCGAATTGATAACGGATCCCTCCAAGATAAGAAAAAGCGCCCGGACCGAGGCCGAGATATTCCCGGTTATGCCAATAAAGAAGATTGTGACGCGACGCGGCACCAGGCATTGCAAAATTTGAGATCTCATAATGTTCGTAACCCGCCTGCGTTAGCGTCCGGATCGCGGCTTCATACATCCGGGCATGATCCTCTTCCCCGGGAAGATCCAGACTGCCGTCACGTTTGAGATCACCCAAAACCGTCCCTTCGTGAACTTCAAGATCGTAAAGCGACACCTGCGACGCCTCCAAAGCAACGCATTGGTCGAGAGAGTGCCGGAAATCGTCCGGCGTTTGCCCGGGGATCCTGAGCATCAGATCCAGACTGATATTAGAAATACCGGTGGCGCGGATCTTCCGAAGCGTTTCGAGGATATCCCGGACGGAATGCCTGCGACCAAGGCGATTGAGAAGAACGTCCCGAAACGATTGCGCACCTAAGCTGATCCGGTTGACGCCAAGATCCCGGAAAATACGAAGTCTTTCCTCGTCACCATCCCCGGGATTCCACTCGGCAGTGATCTCGGCATCCGCGGCAAAGCGGAACCGGTCCCGGACTGTTTTCATGAGAAATGTGATCTCTTCGCCGGTCAGGATCGAGGGCGTGCCGCCCCCGAGGTAGAAAGTGGCAAAAGAAAGTTTCCCGAACCGCCGGAAAGTTGCTTCGGCTTCAAGAACGAGCGCATCGAGGAAGCGCTTGCGGAACTCAGGGGAAGGCTCTCCCTCCGAAACGAAATTACAATAATGGCACCGCCCGCGGCAAAACGGGATGTGGACATACAAGCCTTTTTCCATACAGTTCTGGTCCTTGTGGTATCGGATAATCGCAGGGCTTCATATTAGCAGGCGCAAGGCTCGACGCGCAACGCACAACAATTTTAGTTTTTACGTTGTGCGGATCAAGGATTGGCACACATCTTGCTTCTTTTGTCTGGTAGAATACTCTTTATAAAAAAGGAAGCGGTGAGATCGATGATCCCGGAAAAAATTCTACAAATTCTCGAAAAACGCGAATTTGTCTCCATCGCCACGGCCTCCGCCGAAGGACAGCCGAACTCTGTCCCGAAATTCTTTTTTCGCGCCAAGGGGTCTTTTCTTTACCTAGTCGATCACGTGATCGGCAAGACCGTCACCAATCTCAAGAGCAACCCCCTTTGTTCGGTCTCGTTCATGGATCTCGATAACCTTGAGGCTTACCGTTTCAACGGCAAGGCCCGCCTTATTGAATCCGGAAAAGTCTTCGACAAGATCCTGAAAGAATGGAATGACCGGTTGATCCAACTTTCGACCGACCGCGTGGTCGAAGCAGTCCGGACCGGCAAAAGGCGCGGACATTACGAGCTAGAGATCTCCGAAGAATTCGTGGTGATCAAGATCCGTATCGAGAGCGTTGTCAAGATCGGCCGCAAGGGCGACATCTGGAAAGAAACCGACTAGACGCTCTCTCCCCTTCGCCCGATCACCGCCTTGGGCCCTCTGCAACGATCCTTAACGATCCTTCCCAAAAAAGACCGATTTTGCTATCATCCAGCCCTGTGATCATCCTAAAACCGACACGTGAGAACACAAGAATGCACGGCCTAAGCCTTCATCCTGTCGAGAGACCCACTTGAACATCCCAAACTGGCGTTCGTTCCTGCTCCGGTTGAAAGATCGTCCCGCGCTTGTTTCTTTTTTTGTGGCCCTTGTGCTCGTCGTCGCGCTCTGCATTCTCTTCACCCCCCGTTGGGAACAAAACGACGACGTGTGCATGTCCATGGTGGCTCATGGCTACGGGCTTGCCGCGCACAGCTCTCCGAACCTGGTCTATTCCAACGTCCTTTGGGGCCACCTGGTCCGCGCCATTCCTCCGATCAACGGGGTCCTGGGCTACTCGCTGGCCGCGATGGCAACTCTGGTGATCACCAGTTGGATGTTATTTTATTTTCTGGTTCGCCTGGGAGCAGGCTACCTCCCCAGCCTGCTTGCGATGATCCTGATCATGGCAAGACCCATCCTTTTCCCACAGTTCACATTTACCGCCGGACTTCTCACGGCCACCGCGATCATCGGCTGGCGTGTCCACACGAAATATGGAGACCTCGGAAGCCTCGTGGCGGCTTGTCTTCTTGCTTTGGGCGGTTTCCTGATACGGGGAGAGGAATTTTTCCTGGTCCTTGGGGTGGGTTTGCCCCTGCTCCCTTGGAAGGCCTTGTGGCACCAACGGTCGATGCGGATCGGCCTCATCATTCTGGCGCTTGTGATTACGTCAGCCGCCGCGTTAGACCTCCAGGCCTACAACGCCCCTGAATGGAAGTTCTTCAATGAGCTGAACTCTGCGCGCACTCCTTTTGCCGATTACGACGGCGGCAAATATCTGAAACAACGACCGGACATTCTGGCCCGTTACGGTTATTCCGATAATGATATCGATCTGCTTAGCTGCAAATTCTTCGTAGACACTTCGGTCGCGAACCCCAAAGCCATGAGCGCAATGATGGCCGAACTCGGCCCGCTCTATCTGCAGAAAGGGCGTCTTGCTTCGGGCTTTGAAGGTTTTAAGGGCTTGGTCGCTCCTCAGATGCTTCCCTTGTATTTTGGGGGCCTCTTGCTACTTTGCCTGATCCCCCATTGGTCTGCCGCGCTGACTTGGGTGTTCTGTCTGACGGCCCTGTTCATGACCGGATGGGTGTTTCGTCCGTGTCCCTTGCGCGTATGTCTCCCGCTAATGAGTCTGCTGTTTGTGGCGCCCCTTTTATGGGGACGGCCGGCTAGCGCTGTCTTGCGCAGGATCGCTTTGGGAATACTCATTGCGACCTTTATCTGGAAGGCTTATATCCTCATTCCTCAGGGCATCCTTTCCAAAAAAATATTGGCCCGCGCGCAGGACGATGCCCGCCATTTCCCCCGGGAGACCATCTTCAGCTGGGGAACCACTTTCCCGAGCGAGCTTGTTTTTCCCGTATTATCCAATGACACGCAACTTCGAAACATCCGGTGGTATTCAATGAATGTCTTCACGCACGCGCCTTTCTCCGTAGCAACGGCGGATACAAAAGCCGGGCGCGGATTGCTTGACCGCTGGCACGAGGAGAAGGGGGTCCCTATCATCCAGTCCGCATGGACCCCGATGTTGGAAACTTATTGTCGCGAACATTGGGACGGTGAGTTGCAAGGGACTCCGGTCCAGCAAAGGCTGATCATCACGGTCCAAAAAATGCGCTGCGCGTAACCCCGGGGCGGGATCAGAACGAATCACAGCCCTCTTCCAGAAACCGTCCCTCCAATGGTAGACTGTTCCGCATTCTCCGGAATATTTTTCCGGGTCAAGAAAGGACGCGCACCCCTGAAGGAGGTTGTCATGAAAAAACACTGTTTTATTCCGGGTCTTGTTTTTTTCCTTCTTTTTTCCGTCGCTATGAGTTCTGCCGAGGACACGCCGTCCGTCGGAGAAAAACTGGTGCGAGAATTATGGAAGAATATCGCCGCCGGGGATTGGACCGCCGTCCAAAAGGGCCTGGCCCCGGAATTCCAGTCCGTCCATGAAGACATCACGCGCAACGCTGCGGAAGAACTCGAACTCCTGAAAAACCTCCAGCTCGGGAACTTCGAGCTAAGCGATTTCAACACCACTCAAAAAGGTTCGACCTTGATCGTCACTTACCGCGCCATGACCGAAGAGGTGATCACCGGCATGGACCTTCCGGCAAGGGCCGCGATGCGCATGAGCATTTTCACAAAAACGCCGGACGGCTGGAAGTGGGTCGCTCACGCGAACCTTAATTCTCTTGTCCCCTTCATGTCACAGACCCCCGAGGAGCCCGAAGAACCCGCTCCCGCCGCACCCACAAAACCTTCCGAAAAGCCTTCCCCAAAAATTCACCCGAGAACTTGATTTCCTCGCAAAAAAGCGTATAGTTCCACGCTTATATGCCGAGTCTGAAGGCCTTTTTTCAAGGCCCTCGGAGCGGGGGACCCACTAACCATAAGGGGCGAATTACTGGTCTGGTATCAGGCCAGTGAGAGGTTTTCTCGACCTTAGCCCGTCAGCTAACCCCGTAGGCGCTGTTGAGAGGAGTTCCCCATGAAGAACGTTGTCTGTCTGCAGCACTCTGCCGTCCCTGGTTCTCTTCCCATGAATCGTTCGGAAGGAGGGCCGCGACATGCCTAATATCCCCCAGACAAAAAAGACCGCACGAAACGTCGTGCTCGTTACGACCGCCATGCTAAGCTTCATCAGTTTCTGGAAAGCCGCCGCGATCGTACTTTGTGATCTGGCCTCAACGGCTTATTACATCGGCGGCATCGCGGAACAAGCGATCGGGAAGGCCGCACCCTGGTTCATCCTCGGGGTGATGCTCTTCTCTTACGCAGTTCGGGCGGTCTACATCGAATCCTGCGGTATGTTCGTCCGCGGAGGCGTCTACCGCGTGGTCAAGGAAGCTATGGGCGGAACATTGGCAAAACTTTCGGTTTCCGCCTTGATTTTTGACTATGTCCTTACGGGACCGATCAGCGCTGTTTCCGCGGGGCAGTATCTTGCCGGACTTTTCAATACGATCTTTCCCCATCTGGAGATCCCTTTGCACATCCCCACAAACTTATTTGCGATAGGGTTCGCGATCGCAGTCACCCTTTATTTCTGGTGGCAGAACGTCAAAGGCATCCCGGAATCCAGCGAAAAAGCCCTCAAGATCATGGGAATCACCACAGTCATGGCTATCCTCCTTATTACCTGGAGCCTTCTAACGCTCAAAGTCCGCGGATTCCATTGGCCGTCTTTTGCGCCGGTTTTTACCAAGGAATCCCTCGGATGGCTCCTCCCTTTCAAAGACGGGATCGCACCGCTCGGCATGATCGGGATCACGATCGCATTCGGACATTCGCTCCTTGCCATGAGCGGCGAAGAATCCCTTGCGCAGGTCTACCGTGAAATGGAAGCGCCCAAACTAAAGAACCTGGAAAAAGCAGGCTTTATCATCTTCATCTACAGTATGTTACTGACATCCCTCGTCAGTTTCTTCGCCGTCATGATCATTCCGGATGCCGTGCGAACTGGCCAATATTCCGATAATCTCATCAGCGGTTTGACGATGCACCTCATCGGTCCGATGCCCGTCCGTATCCTCTTTCAAGCTTTCGTGGTATTCGTAGGAGCCTTGATCCTCTCCGGCGCGGTCAATACATCGATCGTAGGTTCCAACGGCGTCCTGAACCGGCTCGGTGAGGACGGGATCCTGCCGGAAGCATTGCGGCGCCCGCACCCCCGCTTCGGCACCTCCCACAGAATGATCCATCTGATCGTCGGGCTGCAAATCCTGACGATCCTGTTCTGCCGCGGCAATATCTATATCCTCGGCGAAGCTTACGCATTCGGCGTCATCTGGAGCTTCGTCTTCAAAAGCCTGGCGGTCCTGATGCTCCGCTACAAAAACCGAAGCGACCGCGAATGGAAAGTCCCTGGAAATTTCCGGATCTTCGGCATCGAGATCCCGATGGGGCTGGTCGCGATCTTTTTCGTTTTGTTCATGACCGCAATGGTCAATTTGCTGACCAAAAAGGTCGCGACGATCTCGGGATCGCTTTTCACGCTGGCGTTCTTCATCATCTTTTTGATCTCTGAAAAGCTTAACGAGAGACACCGCGCTCACCCGCTCGATTCGAAGGAAGAGCATCACCATATCGATCGCGTCAACCTGAACGAAATGGAGCTCCTGACGCCGGAAGCATGCCGTTGCACCAAACCCAAACGGATCATCGTTGCGGTCCATTCCCCCAAGCGCCTGATCCATCTGGAACGGGTTTTGGCCGAAGCCGATCCGGAGACCACGGATGTGATCGGATTGACTTCCAAAGTCGGGACCGGTCTGTTTCTTGAAGGAAAGCTCGACAAACCTTCTCCTCAGGAAGAAGAGCTCTTTACTCAGGTGATCGCTACCGCAGAAAAGGTCGGGCGATCCGTGATCCTTCTCTCGGTCCCGACGAACGATCCCTATTATGTAATGGCACGCGCGGCGTTCGATCTGAAGGCCCAACAACTCGTCGTCGGAAAATCGGAAAAATTCTCCCCCGAGGTCCAGATGGAAGAGATTGCCGTCGCCTGGGGATCGGTAACGCCCGCGGACGAGGTCCGTCCATTACATGTCCGCGTAATTTGGAAAGACCGGGAATATCACGAAGATATTTGATTTTTTCTGCAAAATATTCCGCCAACAAAATACCTCGGGAGGAAAGGACGCAACTCTTTTGTTTGAAATAAGTTACGATGACTTTTTTTCCAAGTTGCTGCTACAAAATCGGCCCATTTTCTGATATAATGCTTCCTGTTTCAACCTCCCCCTGATCCAGCTTCCAGGCATTGAAGTTCCGGGCATCCCCTGCCGATAAACAGGCGTCCGTTTTCCTACATTTTTTTACGAAAGGCTTTTCCCATGCTAAAACCGAAACTCTTCACCACGCTCAAAGATTATTCCTGGTCCAAGTTCCGCGGCGATCTTGTTGCCGGCATCATCGTCGGCATCGTATCGCTCCCGCTCGCGATCGCGTTCGCCATCGCCTCGGGTGTTTCGCCAGACAAAGGGTTGTTTACCGCGATCATCGCAGGCTTCATCATTTCCGTCCTGGGCGGCAGCCGCGTGCAGATCGGCGGACCGACCGGCGCCTTCGTGGTCATTGTTTACAGCATTCTCCAGAAGTTCGGCATGGACGGCCTCCTGATCGCGACGCTCATGGGCGGAATCATCCTGATCGCCATGGGCCTTTTCCACTTCGGCTCGATCATCAAATTCATCCCTTATCCGGTCGTCGTCGGATTCACGAGCGGCATCGCGGTCATTATTTTTTCTTCCCAGATCAAAGACTTCTTCGGCCTTACGATCCATTCTGTTCCGGCGAATTTTGTGGAGAAATGGTCGGTGTATGCAAAATATTCTTACACCCTGAACTGGCCGGCGCTCAGCATCGGAGCTCTTTCGCTCGCCATCATTGTTTTCTGGAAAAAGATCACGGCCCGGATCCCCGGAGCCCTCATCGCCCTTGTCTCGACCACGGTGCTGGTCCATTTTTTCAAGCTCCCGGTCGAAACGATCGAAAGCTGCTTCGGCGCGATCCCGAATTCTTTTCCCCATCCTTCCCTTCCGGCCATCCATCTGAAAGATATCAGCCTGCTTTTGCCGAGCGCGGTCACAATCGCCGTCCTGGGAGGGATTGAATCCCTTCTTTCCGCCGTCGTCTCTGACGGCATGATCGGCGGCAGGCACCGTCCCAATATGGAACTCGTCGCACAGGGCATCGCGAACCTGGTCGTCCCTTTCTTCGGCGGCATTCCGGCGACCGGCGCCATCGCGCGCACGGCGACGAACGTCCATAACGGGGGCCGCACGCCGGTCGCGGGAATCATCAACGTGATCGTTCTTTTCATCATCATGGTCTTCCTCGGAAAGTGGATCGCGTGGGTGCCGCTTCCCTGTCTTGCGGCTATCCTAATCATGGTCGCTTACCAGATGAGCGAATGGCGATCCTTTCTCATGATGCTACGGAGTCCCCGAAGCGACGTCGCGGTACTTCTGGCGACATTTTTACTGACTGTGTTCGTCGATCTGACAGTCGCCATCCAGGTCGGACTGTTTCTGGCCCTGCTTCTCTTCATGCGCCGCATGGCTCTTGTGACCAATGTCGGAATTGTCACGAATGAACTGGTGGACACGGAAGAACAGGACGACCCCAACGCCGTTGGTAAACGAAAGATCCCCTCCAAAGTGGAGGTCTTTGAGATCAACGGACCTTTCTTTTTCGGCGCTTCGTACAAGTTTATCGAAGCCATGAACACGGTCGGCACGAAACCAAAGATCCGGATCATCCGCATGCGAAACGTCATCGCGCTCGACGCCACCGGAATGCATACGCTGAAGGACGCGTACAACAAATTCAAGAAATCGGGGATCACGTTACTTTTGGCGGACCTTCACACCCAGCCGCTGATGGCCATGGAGCGTTCGGGATTGCTGGAAATGATCGGGGAAGATAATGTCTTCGGAAATATTGACGACGCCCTGAACCGGGCCCGTGAGATGCTGGGTCTGCCGCAGGTTCCACGGCCGGGACCGTTCGTCCCAACAGTCGCTCGCGAGAGTAATCTTTCTGCCGCCTAATCACGGAGACAGGCGGATGACTCTAATGATGCCTGTCTCCGATGACCGTTCAGGATCCGTGAAACAAGCATGCTGGCAACGGTATCCCCTGTGGAATTGACCATCGTCGCGGGAGGATCCACCAGCGTGCCGACCATGGAGATCAGCGGAAGCGCCTCCGCCGGAAATCCGTAAAGCGTTACGATCAAAAGCTCTCCCAAAAAACCGCCGCCGGGGATCCCGCTCATCACCATCCCGCTCAGGATCGCAACACCGACCGCCGTCACATAAGTCCCCACGCCGCCGAACGGAAGCCCGAAAAAAGTGAAAAGAAGCGATATCTTCACGATCGCTGACATACAGGTTCCGTCCATATGGATCGTCGCGCCGATCGGGATCACGATCCGGCTCACGTCCTTCGGGACGCCGATCCGGTCCGCCGCCTCAAAGTTTGCCGGCACCGCCGCAAGACTGCTCCCGGTTCCCCATGCCGTAAGTGCGGGAGTCAGAATATTCCCCCAAAAATCCGTGAAACCTTTTCTCCCGCCCGCGATCCATGTATAGACCGAGGATCCCGCGAAAAAATAAAGTATCGCGAGCGGATAGTAAAGCGCCACCACCCGAAGGTACGATCCCAGAAGTTCCGGCCCGAGGGTCCCCACCAGATATGCAAAATAAGCTCCGAGGCCGACGGGCGCATAAAACATGATCAGATGAATCACCTTCATCATAACTTTGTTGGCCGATACGAGAAAACCGACGAAGGGCTTCCCGTCTTCCCGCGCCAGTGATGCCGCGAGCCCGACAAGCATCGCGAACACGATCAAAGCGAGCATGTTCTGTCTCGAAAGAAGATGCGCAAAATCCGGCACGGTGAATGCTCGAACGATCTGCGCTGCCGCGCCGCCGCGCTGGAAATCTTTCGGGAGTTCCATCAACGGATGCCCGCTCACGGAGGGCGGGAAAAATTTCACGCCCAGGATCATCAGGAACGACGAAATAATCCCCGTCCCGACAAAGATCAGGATCATCCATCCCATGATCTTGCCGAGACGGCGCAGATCGGACATTTCCGCGATCGCAGAAGCAATAGAGAAAAACACGAGCGGGACCACGGCCGTGAAAAGCAGGTTGAGGAAGATGTCGCCAAACGGTTTCAGCGCCGCGGCGTTCCCTTTAAGAAGAACGCCGAGCCCCGCGCCAACCATGATTGCCGCGATAAGCAGTAGCGAGAAGGAATAATTTTTAAGAAATTTGTTTTTCATTTTTCCGGTCCACGCACCACGGGCCAAGGGCCACGAAGCTGGATCGTGGGCCGTGTCCCGTGGACCGTGGCCCGCGATGTTGTTCACCGCACATTGTATTTGATTCTCCTTATAAAATCAGTAAGCTTTCATTGCCCCTGACAAAACCTGGCCTTCAAGTTCAAAGACCGGTGTTGGGAAACGGTTGAAAACCATGGAACAAAACAAGAGAAAAGCTTTCCAGCTGATCCTGCTCTTCGGCCTCGTCAGCCTTCTTGGGGATACCATTTATGAGGGCGCGCGCAGCGTCAACGGCCCGTACCTTAAGCTGCTCGGCGCGAACGCGCTTCTGGTCGGTTTTATCGCCGGTGCCGGAGAATTCCTGGGTTACGGCATCCGCCTTCTTTCGGGTTATTTTTCAGACAAAACCAAGGCCTACTGGTTTTTTACGATCCTCGGATATGGCATGCTCCTGAGCGTTCCGCTTCTCGCGCTTACGGGAATCTGGCAGATCGCCGCCCTGCTGATCGTCACGGAACGGATCGGCAAGGCCATGCGCAGTCCGGCGAAAGACACGATCCTCTCGCAAGCCACCAAGCAGGTCGGTACGGGATTCGGATTCGGGCTGAACGAAGCCATGGACCAGATCGGTGCCATTGCGGGACCGCTTCTCTTCACGTTCCTTTTTGTCGCGGACCGTATCGCGGACAAGCGCCTTGCCGACTACCAGCACGGCTACGGCCTCCTTTGGATCCCTTTTGGGCTCTTGATGGCCTGCGTCTTTTTTGCCTATCTCCGGGTTCCCAATCCGGAAGTTCTTGAAACGCCCACAAAAATGAACGCCTCCGAAAAACTGCCGCGGATATTCTGGCTTTATGCCGGATTCAGCTTCTTCGCGACCATGGGTTTTGTAAACTTCGTTCTGATGGCTTATCACTTCAAGGCCAAGCACGTGCTTTCAGACGTACAGATCCCTCTTTTTTATGCTATGGCTATGGGAGTCGACGGCGCCGCGGCACTCGTGATCGGGAAGATCTATGACCGCATGAAAGAAAAACAAAAGCACGAGTGGGCAGGCATCGGAACACTGCTGATCATCCCGCTTCTGTCCGTCGTGATCCCGTTCCTTAGCTTCACCACAACGCCCTGGATCGTGATCTTGAGCATCCTGATCTGGGGTGTCGTCATGGCTGCACACGAGACCATCATTAAATCCGCGATCGCGGACATCACACCGCTCAAAAAACGCGGAACGGGCTACGGTATCCTGAACGTGGCGTACGGACTGGCCATGCTTGCGGGCGGCACGCTGATGGGGTTCCTCTACGACCGCTCGCTTCCGGCCCTCATGGCCGGCGTCGTGGTGATTGAACTGGTTTCTCTTCCTTTTTTCTTCGCCATGAAAAAGGAAGTTCTGAAAAACTAAAGGGGCAGGCATCATTATTTTCAAATGATAACCGCCCCCTTTTTATTCTCCCTTTCGCCCGAAATTAGCTCCTTGCGGGTTTTGAACTCAGAACCGGCGGCAGCTGCGCCTGGATCGTCACCGGCATATGCGGGTCTGAATAAGCTTCCGCCAGCGCGCCTTGCCCCTTCACCGCGATCATGGCCCATCCCCCGAGATTCTTCATCTTGCGGATCTTGACGCTGCCGAGCGATTCCATCGCCTTGGACAGTTCCCGATCGGCCGCCTGTTGAGCGGACATCGAAACCGTCACGATCGTTCCGTCCGGAAGGCCTTGGACGTAATCAGTCAAAGCCGCCGTCCCCAACTTGCTATCCGCCGAAGCGCTGAAGGTCTTCACGCTTGTCGTACGGATCCCGAGCAACGGGTCCACCGTGCCGACATAAATACCGCGGCCACTGAGCGGAGTTGCGGGACGCCGGAAAAGCGTCTTGCCATCCACCTCGATGCTTGAGGTTCCGGCATTTTGGGTAGTGACCGTCAAAACGGGCAGTTCCGCACCCACCGAAGCCTTTGCCGCTACCGGTTCCGCAGGAACCGCAGCCATTGCTATCGCCGGCGCAGCCGCAGGACGACGTCCGGCATCCGGATCCAAAGTCAGTGAAAGTTGCGCCTGAACGGATACGGTCGTCATCTTGGAGGTCGCAACCGCCTCAGCCAACGCCCCCTGCCCTTTGACCGTAATGAATGCCCAGCCGTAATTCAGCGGGATATTATTAACCTTCGTACTCCCCAGCGACGTGAAGAGTTGGCGGGCCTGGACAACAGGCGCGGCATTACTCCACAAACCTCCGTCATCAGCGATCGAGATCGCGAGAACGGTACCGTTCGGAAGGCTGTTGATGTAATCCATCATCGCGATCGTCGGAGCAAAATTTCCGGAAAAAGACGCCCCGCAGGTGTCAAACGTCCTCACATCGCTCAGCTGGATCCCCGTATTGCCATCAACGATCGCCACCGTAATGCCCGTATAACCGTACTCCTGACCGGCCCGGTAGCTTACGGTTTTTTCACCCAACTTGAAGCGAACGGAACCGCGCCAGGTATCCTCCTGCGAAGTGACCGTCAAAACAGGCGTCGCATTGGTTTGCACTGCGTTATGGAGAAACCGGTCCTGCAAAGCGGTGTAAAGCTGCTTCGGTTGCCGGTAGACGTCCACGATCCCGAACCATTCTTCATCGTTGTAACCGTCCGGCTGACCGTTGTTTGATTCATAACTGACAGAATGAACCCCATCCACGCTGTTCTTCCACCATTCATCGCTCCATTCAAAAGCGAGAGCGCCGATCACGGCCCCGTTCGTCCGCTCCGCAGAAAGATCGAAATAAACCTCATCCCAGAGTCCGCCGCTCATCCCGGCCTGCATCGTCTGGTTCTCGGCACCCGTCCTGTGGTCATAGGAATCCCCGCCGTATTCCCCGATGTAAAAAGGCTTGGAAGAAGCGGCTTCCCATTGGGAGATCGCTTCCCCGAAACTTTGACCCCGATAGATATTGATCCCCCAAACATCGACGCTCGGCACCGTTGAATTCGAGGCGTTTTTTGCCACCGTCGAATCCGCCACAGCCGTCGTCACGGGATGATTTGAATCGAGCGACTTGATGAGCTGCGCCGCTTGTTCCGTGAACGCCGCCGCGGCGTCTGTTGTGGCAAATTTCCCGTAATAGCGGTTAATGTCCCATTCGTTCCCCACCGACCACATCAGGATCGCCGGATGGTTCTTGTAGGCGTTCACGACCGCCGAAATATTGTTCAGGTCCCCGCACACCGTGCTGAGCGGAGAATCGACCGTCACAATGACCTTGATCCCGTACTGATAAAACATGTCCAGGATCTTGATCGCTTTGGCATCCGTTCCGAAATCATGGTAAACCCGGACCGTATTAATGCCCATTTGTGCCATAAGCGGAATATCGGTTTGATACCAATCCTGGAAGCCTTTCAGGAAAGCCTGCGGGTCCGCGGACGGATTGGTGTCATAGGAGGTAGGCGACCAATTCACGCCTTTCGAAACGTACGCCACCGTCGGAGCAAGAGACCCGTCCATGAGCCGGTTCTGGACCCAAAGACGCCTGTCTCCGGACTGAACCGTCACGACCGACGGAGCGGCAGGAACCCCAAGCTCATAAGTGATCGTATCCGTGTAAACCGCGGAGGTGTTGCCCGCTTTATCCTTCATCTGGAAACGGACTTCTTTATCTCCGGTCCCGGCAGACAGCGTCAACTCCTTGGTAGCGGCAAAGGCTTCCCAATCCGACCACGTGGCGCCGTCACTTGAAAAACGCATGGCGTTCACGCCCGAAGAAGAATCAGCGCCGGTCAGCTGAAGCGTGACATTCCTCGACGTCGTGGTAGCGTCCCCGTTATTGATCTTCACCGAACCGGTCGGCGCCACGGTATCCAGAACGATCGTATTCATGGTCTGGTACGTATTCCCCGCCCAATCCCGGAACTGCGCATAGAATTTTTTGGTCCCGTCTCCCGCCGGCACACTGTAGTTCGTCGACGAACGATATTCATACCAGACCGACCACGTCGTGCCGTCGCTTGAAAAACGCATGTTCGCCATTCCCGACAACGGATCCGTCATATTAATGCTCAGGCGGAGCAGCGTGTCGTTCATATACGCCGCGCCCTCGTTGACCGTCACGGTTCCCGTCGGGGCCGCACGATCAAGAATAATGGTGTCCGAAAAACGCGCGATATTCCCGGCCTTGTCACTGATCTCGTAGAGAACCGTTTTCTCTCCGTCCCCGTCCGGGATCGTCACCGTCGGATTCGCGGTCGCCGTGGCCGTCTGCCAGGCGCTCCAGGTCACACCCTGATCCGCAGAATAGCGTAGTTGATAGAGCCCGCTTCCGGCATCGGAGGCAAGAAGGTTCAGCGTTACCGTACGGGATTGTGTTCCGATCGAGCCGCCGTTGATCGCAATGTTCCCGGCAGGCAACACAGTATCGAGAAGGATCGAAGCCGAGAATGTCGCGATATTTCCGGCCTTATCGCTTACCTGATACCGGAGCTGCTTCGATCCATCCCCCGAAGGCAGCGTCAGGGACTTCGATGCCACGGAAGCCTCCCATACGGTCCAGTTCGCTCCGCCATCCGCAGAGAAACGGACCTTGTCGACCCCGGAGGATGCATCGCCGGACGTCAGGGCCAGTGTCACATTCGTTGAATTCGTTGCTGTCGCGCCGTTATTGATCTTCAGGGAACCGGTCGGGATCACGGTGTCACGCACCGTCGTCACCGTTACCGCCGCACTCATTTTCCCCGTACTCGTCTTGGTCGTGATCGAAAAGGTTTTGACCCCGTCCGTCGCAAGTGAAACGGTCGCGGACCAATCGGTCGCATTAAAATCCGCCCCATACTGCGTTCCGTTGATGTAAAGGTAGGTCTGCGCGTCTTTAGTTCCCGACAAAATAAGCTGGGCGGCATTGGTGAAAGCGGGGACTTCCGATGTCACGGCCGGCGTCCCGGGCATGAATTCATAAACGATCGTATCTTTGAATGTGGCGATGTTCCCGGCTTTGTCGCGGACCTGATACTGGACTTCTTTGGTCCCGTAACCCGACGTCAACGTGATCGCGCGCGTCGCGGAAAAAGCCTCCCACCCGGTCCAGTTCGCACCGGCGTCCACCGTAAACCGCACCTGATCCAAGCCGGCCGCCGCATCCGCCGCAGTCAGATTGAGTATGACATCGGTCGTGCCGGTAGAAGTATCGCCGTTGTTGATCTTGATGGTTCCCGTCGGAAGAGCCCGGTCCAGCAAAACCGTCAGCGAACGCGCCGCACTGGCGTCCCCGGCGCTTGTCTTACTCGTGATCGAAAAAGTTTTTGAGCCGTCGGTGGTACCCAGACTGACCGTAGCCGTCCACACAGTGGCATTAAAATCCGAGGCATACTTGGTCCCGTTGATATAAAGGTAGGTCTGAGCATCTTTAGTGCCGGAAAGAACAAGCGACGTCTGATTCACTGCCGCCGGAACCGTAGACGTCACAACGGGCGTTGCCGGCATAAATTTATAAACGATCGTATCTTTGAACGTAGCCACGTTCCCGGCCTTGTCGCGAACCTGATACTGAACTTCCTTGGTGCCATACCCGAACGTAAGCGTGATCGCCCGGGTCGCCGCGAAAGCTTCCCAGTCCGTCCAATTCGCACCGCCATCCACCGTGAAACGCATAACATCGACACCGGACGTTGCATCCGAAGCCGTTAAATTCAGAATGACGTCTAAAGATCCGGTAGAAGCGGCTCCGTTCTCGATCTTGATCGAGCCCGCCGGGGCGACCATATCACGCCGGAGAATAACGCTCCGGGTCGCGCTTGCCACGCCGAGAATACTTTTGGATACCAAAGAGACCGTATTATTGCCTTCCGCCGCGAGAGTAACGAGTGCCGACCATGTTGTGGAATTGTCAGCCGGCGCAACGAGCACCCCGTTCACGTAGACCGAGCTATAGGCGTCCTTGGCGCCCGAGATCGTCACGCTTTTCCCGTTGAAGACCGCCGGAGTCGCAGGATCCAGCGCCGGCATCGCCGGAGCCACCGTTCCCGCGAGGGCCCTCGTCGCCCCGATCCGATAAACTTCAACTTCGCTGTTTTGAAGGCGCGTGAGGCTTGGAATATCAGCCGTGCTCATCGAAACAGGCGATAGACTGATCCAAATATCGGGCGCTCCGCTCCAGGTAAAATAGACATGCGTTTTCACGGGAACGAACATGACCCCTTCCTGCACGAGAACTTTAGCCACTGTCGACCGACGCGCAAATTCGTTATACCGCGTTTCCATCGTCGCCATCGCCCAGCTTTGAGAAGCCCAGGTCGTATAGGGATTGGCCGTGGAGAAATGAGGCGTTGCCAAAAGACCGGCAAAAGCCATGACGCTCTGAGGGTCCATCCCCTCCAAGACCGCCAGATTATTTTTAAAATCCGCAGCATCAAATCCCGTCCCGACGCTCGGTTTGTTCGCCGCGTAGGATGTTAGCTGAGCATCCGAAATCGTCGGAGCGATGACCTGGCTTGTGGCAAAAAGCATCTTGGCAAGCGCTTGATCCCGAGCGCTCAGTCCGGAAAGCAAAATCGTCCGTTGCGCCGTGGTATAGGTGGAGAGAGCCCATTGAAACGCCGCGCGCGACTGAAATAACGCATCATAAAAATTAGCCGGCATCGCAGGTTTCGTCAAAAGATCCTCAAGCGTCCTGGAAAACTCCCGCGCGGCCGCGACGCCATCATTGTTGATGATGGTATCTTTATAAGTCGCCGTATTTCCCAATTGATCCCGGACTTGGTAAGAGACTTCATTCGTCCCGAGGCGCGAGGGCAGCGTCACCGCACGCGTGGCGGCAAAGGCTTCCCACTCGGTCCAGGTCGTCCCGCCGTCCATTGAAAAACGCATCGCGTCAACCCCGGATCCGGAATCCGCGGCTTTTAAATTCAAAGTGACGGAGACAGAACTCGTGGACGCGGCGCCGTTATTGATCGCGACGGAGCCGGTCGGAGCGGTGGTATCACGGGTGATCTTAACGTACTGGGTCGCGGAGGAAATCCCAAGCGCGCTTTTCGCGACCAGAGAGATCGAATTGACCCCTTCCGATGACAACTTAACACCCGAAGCCGTCCATGTGGTCGAAGCATCCGCCAAAGCGACCAGAATACCTTTCACATACACGGAACTATAGGCTTCCTTGGTTCCCGTAAGCGTCACAGTTGTCTGGTTCGTCAAAAGCGATGTCGCGGGGTCTGCCTGAGGCAATGCCGGCGCCGCAAGATCCAATCCGTTGAGTTTTACATAGAATGTTCCGCTCCGGTAAGTCGAGGTAGTATCGGTCTGATCCACAAAAAAATGGATCGCTTTGATGCGGGAACGGTCCAAGGCCGGATCGAGAAGCGATAAATCCATGCTCCAATAGCGCTGGGACGAAGAAGACACCTGGGTTAGCTCAAACGTGCCGAAGTTCCCGTTTGCGTCTTCGAAACGAACATTCACCGTCTGCGCGTAGCCTAAAAGCCCTACGGTAATTTTCGCGAGGGAAGAAAGATCCCCTGTTTCCTGACCCGCGGTGCCGTAATTATCAAAATCCACGGTCATCCCCGACACGGCACCCGCCGGCCTGACATCGTATTTTACCCCGATCGTTGTTGCCGAAAGGCTCAGGGAGCTGGTGCTGCTCGATCCCGCCATAACATACGGCAGCGGCGTCCCCGGAAGCGTCGTCACATTCGTACTGGTGAGACCCGGCGTGTAAGGAACTGTCACCGGCGCTGCGGCCGATTCGGCAACAAAAGCCTTCTCCGGGACAGGATCATAAAGAGGAGCGTTGGGGTTGATCGGATCCGCGTAAAGAACAGGCATAGAAAAAAAGGCCATCGTAACGGCAAGCATCAACGCAAATGCAGATCGCATAGGTTCTCCCCTTGAAGAGTTTCAGGATTCGTGAGGTTAAAAAAGATGCCAAAAGATAACAGACGAACCTTGATCAGGCAAGGGAAACAGCGGTGCCTTTGTAGAGAGAAACCCGCTTTAAAAAGGGGCTAACAGAAACGCTATGGGAAAGACAGGAATGCTAGAAAAAGCACAAAAAAAAAGGGACGGTTCTCTGTGAGAACCGTCCCTTCATGGTGCTATTAGAAATCGAAACGCGCGGTAGCGTAGTAGGTATTGCTCGCGTACTCGTCCTTGAGCTCCAGATCGTAGTTTGCCGTCAAGGTCATGTTCCCTTTGTTCAGGAACGCGAGTTCGCTGCCGAGCAACAAACCGCTCTTCGCCGGCTTGGCGCCCTGCGTGTTAAACGCAGGACCACCGCCCTGGAACGATGCCGTGCTCTCGAACTGATCGCCGATGTAATCGTACATCCAGGCGGCTTTCAGCGCCGGGATGAACGTTCCCATCTTCTTCGACACGATCGGGTACGCGAACCGGGTACCGAGAGCCTGCAAGAGCTCATTATAACCTTCCCCGTTCACGTTCAAATTCAACGCGTCCGCGCCCTTCTCCTTGTACTCGTTCATGCGGAGATAGCTGTATTGCAATGACGCAAACGGCGTCACCTCAAGGTTTTTCGTCTCCTTAAAGACGAAGGTGTAACCTGATTCCAACTTCGTCGTGTACTGCTGGCCGTGGTGATCCGCTTTGGCCAAGCGCCTCGTCGTAGGCGTCAGCCAGATCTCGCGACGGCTATCGTAGTTATTTTCCGTGAACGCGATCGTCCCATCTACGTACCAGTTATCCTCAACCTGGTTACGCACCGCTTCCCGGGAATTCTTATTGCTGTGCCGGGCTTTGCAAAGATCCGTGGAATCATAGCTTCCATAGATCGCGGCCTGCCAGCTGTCGATCGTGTTCGACGGACTCCCCGGAGTCTTGGAATTCACTTTCGCAAGACCATAACCGCCGGCAAGCCCCAGGCGAACGTGATTGTCCAACATCTTGTCCGTACCGAGAGTGGTCCCGAACAGATTGGCCTTGTAACCTTCAATGCCTTTCCGGGCATCCTGCTTCACGTGACTGCCAAGGCCCTGGATCCAGACCCCCATTCCCTCGATCATGTCCCCCGTCGAGACACCTCCCATACTATTCCTCGCGTTACCAAGACGGTTGCTCACGCTTCCCATGAAGAGATCGGTAGCCGCGAGACTGCCCTGTTCCGCGCCTCCGCTCGGATCGGGATTCATCGTATCGAGGGCGTTCCCGATTTGATCGGGAGGAAGGGTGTCCAAGGTGTTGAGGACGTTCAACATATCCCCTGTCGCTCCGTTCTGGCCGGCCTGTTCAAGCGCGGCTCCAGCTGCCTGACCGTTCGAGTTCGCGGTCGTATTCTGGTTGTAGGCTCCCGAACGCACCGCCGTCAGGATCAGGTCTCCGCCGGACGCGGAACCCGTGAAAGTAACGATGGAACTGCTTGAGTTGATCGTCAAATTCGCCGGAGTAATCGTGCCTCCCGCCGCGCCGTCCACAATCTTGAACGTCGTACCGCCGGCAATGTACTCACTGCCCACGGTAACATTAATGGTGCTCGCGGCAGTCATCGTCGCGTTCCCCGCCGTCGCCACAATGTTCCCGAACACCGACGCACTGTCGATGTTCAGATTCAGCGACGCACCGGCACCCTGCGTGTAAGCCCCCGTCAGAAGGGTCAGGGTGTTAGAGCCGAGCGTCAGACCCGCGTTGTTGGTCACCGCACCGCCCGTTGAAAGAGAATTGTTGTACGAAAGAGTCCCGGCGCTCACTAACGTCGTGCCATCATACGTGTTGGCATTCCCGAACGTCAAAGTTCCGGTACCGACCTTCGTAATCCCCCCAGTCCCGCTGATCACACCGGAGTAAGTCGTGCTTGTTGCATCGCCCACCGTCAGCGTTCCGCTTCCGAGCGTCACGTTACCGCCCGTGGTTCCGCCTCCGGAAAGAGATCCGACCGTCTGGTTAAAATCGTCCAGATCAAGGGCCGCCGAACCGACATTCGCAAGCGTTACCGCGGAACCGGAGCCAAAAGCCTTGCCCCCGGCCGCCGCGCCGGCCCTTAAGATACCGGCCGTGACCGTCGTAGTTCCGGTATAAAGATTGGTCCCCGAAAGCACAAGCGCCGATGTCGCGCTATTCTGGACAACGCCCGTGACGTTCGTCCCGATCACACCCGTGACCGCGCTTGTGCCGGTGCTGGTCCCCGAATTCGTGACCGTCCCGGTATTGTTGACCGCCCCCAACGTTACGCCCGAGGCAAGGTTGCTGTTGTTTTTCAGGGTCAGATTACCGGTCCCCGCGACGGCGCTGGAAACCGTCAATGCCGCACCACCGGCAGCGTTCGTAAGCGTCGTACCGGCCGTGTTCACGGTTAAGGCTGTCGTTTGGACCGTCAAGCCTGAGGTCGTGCTATTCTGAGTGATCCCCGTCACATTCGCGCCCACGCCGCCACTAATGATATTAGTGGCATTTCCAGCGCCTGAGTTTGTGATTGTGCCGGTGTTATTGACGCTCGTTCCGGACAGAGTGATCGCGTTACCCGCGGTAGCGTCCAGGGTGAGATTGCCTGCTCCGGTGATCCCACCCGTGAGCTCGAGTGTCGAACCGGCGGTGGACAAGGTAAGGGCGTGAGTGTTGAGCCCCACCGCGCCGCTAAAGATGCTGGCCGCGCTTGAGGTGATCGTTGCCGTGCCCGTGTTCCCGCCTGCGATCGAGATCGCGTTAGCAAACGTTCCGGCAAGACCCCCGTTCAACGTAGCGTTGTTCGCGCCGGCAGAGTCACCCACCGTGATCGTACCCGTGCCAAAAGCGGCCGCATTGGTGGTTCCCGAAAGCGTCCCCGCCTTGATCGTGGTGCCACCACCATAGGTGTTGTTCCCGGAAAGAACTGTAGTCCCGGCACCTTCTTTCGTAACGGCACTGCTGGCACCGGCAAGGACGGCGCTGACCGTCCCGGTATTCGTCAGGGAATAGGAACTCCCCGTAAGTTTTCCCGCGCCGCTGACCGTACCACCTGAAATCGTAACAGCGCCGACCGTTTCGTCTGTCGCAACATCAAGCGTGCCTCCGGTAACTACCACCGCCGAGGTGTCCTTAATGGCAGCTCCGTCCGAGAGAGTTAACGTTCCTTCTTCAACGGTGGTCGTTCCGCCATAGGTATTTGTCCCGGAAAGGACCCAAGTCCCGATTCCGTTCTTTCTCACGTGCAGCGAAGCCCCGCTAATGTCACCGCTGATCGTGTTGCTCCCGGTATCCGAGCCATTCAACGTAAGCTGGCCCATCCCCGAACCAGTGACCGAGCCCGTAACATTCATCACAAAAGCATCATTGGCGCTGTTATTCGTAAAGGTCGCACTTCCGGCTAACGTGACATCCGCCGCGATCGTTTGGGTGGTAACCACATTGTCATTCATGACGATCGATCCGCCGTCATCGATCGTAAGCGTGTCCGTTCCCGCGCGTCCTATCGTGTAGCTCGCAAGATCCGCCGCTGAATTGTCAAATTGGATGTCCCTTATCGTTTTCGCCCCAGGGGTACCCGGAGGATCAAACCGGTTATCAAGAGAAATCAAAGTATGTCCGCTTCCGTCTGAGCTAAATGTCGCCTTCTCGCCTGTGCCAGGAATGGTGTTGTTCAGCCAGTTTCCCGTACTTCCCCAAACGCCATCGCCTCCGCCACCGGTCCAAACACTACCGTCTCCCGCAAGCGCCGAAACCGCGGGAAAAAGAAAACAAAAAGATACCAACGCGATCAATAAGTTCTTTTTCATGAGGAGACTCCTAAGTTGTTGTTCAAAATCTCACTTAAGAAAAGGCTTGGGACCCGGCGTAAATTCAGCCTGCCCGAAACCCCTTAAAGACACCTAAAAAACCAAAAAAGGGCTCTGAGACCTATCGTAATTTACGGCCAATCTTCCAAAAACTCAAGGAGAAAGCCTCGCTTGAAGAAATTTCTGTTTGGAGGATGACCCCAGCGTTATAAGATATCCGCGAAGTTAGAATTCGGAGCTTTTCCCTATGGACGAAAAACCGGTATTAAGCGTGATTCTCCCCTGCCTTAACGAAGAGGCCGGCTTGGAATTCTGCCTCCCCAGGATCAAATCCGTCCTCTCCCGGGTCAACGTCCCTTCGGAAATGATCGTGATCGACAACGGGTCTAGCGACCGAAGCGCCGAAATCGCCTTGAGAAGCGGTGCACGGGTCGTGCAGGAACCCGTGCCAGGATATGGCGCGGCGTGCATGAAAGGGCTTGAAAGCGCCCGGGGAGAATATTGCTTTATCGCCGACGCGGACGGTTCTTACGATTTTGAGGAAATTCCTAAATTTCTGGCGGCACTCGCCGGAGGGTGGGACTTTGTCATCGGGAACCGGTTTAAGGGCAGAATCGATCCGGGGGCCATGCCTTGGTCACACCGCCACATCGGCAACCCGGTGCTTTCCTCCGTTCTGAGACTTTTTTTCAATACCAAGATCCACGACACGCACTGCGGTATGCGCGCGATCACCCAAAAAGCGTACCAAAACCTCGGTTTGATGACGACCGGCATGGAATTCGCCTCAGAAATGATCGTGATGGCCTTGAAAAAAAATCTCCGGATCTTCGAGATTCCCGTCAATTACCATGTCAGGAAAGGCATTTCGAAGCTAAAGCGGATCTCCGACGGATGGCGGCACCTCCGGTTCATGCTCCTCTACAAACCCTTTTTTCTGTTCTTTGTCCCCGGGATATTGATGCTTTCCTTGGGATTGATCTCCCTGCCTCTTTTTTATTTCGATGCCGTCAGCCTTCCCGGGATCCGGTTCTATTATCACCCGATGTTCCTTTCTTCGCTTTTTATCATCACGGGATTCCAGCTGGTCCTCTTCGCGCTCTTTGCAAAAACCTACGCGATCACCCATCTAGACGACACTCCGGTCCTCGAAAGATTTTACCGGCATATGAACATCGAACGGGCCAGCCTTGTAGGGCTAGCCTGCATAGGGCTTGGAGGATTCGTCTACTTGGCGATTTTTGTGAAATGGGTGGGGACCAACCTGGGAGCCCTTAATGAAGTTAAGAACGCGATCCTGGCTCTCACGCTCATGGTGCTTGGGATCCAAACGGTTTTCTCCGCTTTCATGCTCAGCATCCTCGGGATCAAACGGAAATAACGATCCCGCGGGCCGGAAAAGGCTTATACGTTCCCTGGAAAAAACTTCCGCCACCGGCTGATCACCCTGGTAAAGGGAACGGTCCGGAAACAACGCTTTCGGAAATTCAGAAGCCCCTCCGCGGCAGCGATCAATTTCAAACCCAGCTCCGGCTTCCCCCGGTAATACCGCGCCAGGTCCTCCTTTATAAAATGAAGGATTTCGTCAAAGGGCTTTTCTGACAGCAACAAGACCTCGCCGAAACCGAAAAGATGCTCCGGAAGTTTTTCGGGAAAATGCTTGGCGAGAAACCTCAACCGGTTCTTCAAAATAAGCGCCGGTCTCAAAACGCTTTTCTTCCGGGATCCATGTAACCGGTGCCGCACAAGACTGCGCGGCGCGAAAATCACTTTGTATCCGAGTCCTCGTAACCGGTAATTCATGTCCAGATCTTCCGAATACATGCGAAAATCCTCATCAAACAACCCAGCTTCTTCCAATGCCTCTTTTTTATAAAGCACCGCAACATTGGAAACGCTGATCACTTCTTCGGTCTCGGAATATTGCCCCCGATCGCGTTCTCCAAGACCGCGGTCGCCCCAATGATAATTGGGAAGCTGTTCATGTCCGCAACTTTGGATCCTTCCGTCCATGAAAAGCACTTTGCTGCCCACCGCCCCGACATCTTCTAAAGATTGAGCCGCCCGGACAAGTTCGATCAGCCATCGCCGGTCGACCTTCGTATCGTTGTTCAGTAACGCGACATACTCCCCGCGCGTTTCCCGGATCCCGAGATTGTTCGCGCGGCAATAGTTGTTGCACTCATTCTGAAGGAGCCGAACCTCCGGATAATTCCGGCGAAGATACTTCAACGAACCGTCTGTGGAACCGTTATCGATCACAAACACTTCGCGCCGGTCGCCGGGATAATCCAGTTTCCGCAGTTCCTCCAGGCATTCTTTCAGCAAACGCTTCCCGTTGTAATGAACGATAAGGATCGTTACGAACGGAAGCGCTTTCTCCTGTTTCGGATCCTCAGCTCGCATGAACCGGATTCCTTTCACACCCCGGCGCGGGGCTCAAAGATATTTGTTCTTTGATCTTTTCAATAAACACTGCCGTGTCAAATTCCCGGGCGCGCACCCGGCAGGCCTCGCGGTATTTCGCGGGATCCGCATCCAATTCTTTTCCGAGCATTTGGATCGTCCCGCGAAGTTTGTCTTCATCAATATCCCGGATCAAAACACCCGTTTTAGCGTGAACCACCGTCTCACGGTAACCACCTTCCTCCGGGGCAATGACCGGCTTGCCCGAAGCCATCGCCTCCACGACATTCATGCCAAAGTCCTCGTCCTGCGCAGTCGTAATAAAACCCTTACAATGTGCGTACAATTCTACCAGTTCTTCGTGAGAGACCCAGCTTTTGATCTCGACATTCTCCGGTTTTATCCTCGTACAATAGGCCGCATAGTCAAGAAAATGGTTCGACTGCTCGTAGCTCCCGACAATGATCAGCCGCTCCCCGGGAAGTCCCGCAAAAGCATTCATCTGAAGGTCGATCCTCTTGTGCCGGATAAGCCGGTTCACCGAAAGCCAGTAACCCTCCGGCGGCGCATAGCGGAATTTTGAAGTCTCGACCGGCGGATGAATCACAACGGCTTCTTTGCCGAGAAATTTCGCCACTCTTTTTTTTGTATTTTCCGAATTGCAAACCACCCGCTCCACGGCTTTGACATATTTCCGGTTAAGATAACGGTTCACAATAACCCAAAGATCAAAAAATAACCGCCCCCAGAATGGAACCATTGTTTTTCTCACGTACGAATAAAGGTCCCATATCTCGCGGATCGGCGAATGGACATACCAGAGATTGGAACGGTTCTTCACCGCTCCCGACATGGCCCAGTCGCCGGCGATAACAAAAAAGTCGTATTTCTTTTTCAGGTCCAACCGCCGGAACTTCCCCAGGGCGATCTGCTGCCGCCAAGGCGGGTTGAGCGGGATCTTTCCGATCGAGAAAATCCTCGGGAGCACGTCGGCGAACCCCATGCTGCGGATCTTCTCGGGATCCGTGTTGGTCGTATAAATATCGGCGTTCAATTCCCGGGCAAGCGTCAGAGAAACGATCTCCGCCCCTCCGATGTTATCGATAAAATTGTGGAAGATCGCGATCCTCATGAAGAATGCCGCTCCCGTTTCTTTTTTTTTGCCAATCGCAAATTCCTCTGGGCTGCCCCATAGCAAGGGTTGATCCGGACAGCCGTCTGGAACGCATTCCCGGCTTTTTCGTATTGCCCCATCATGCCGTAGGTCACTCCAAGATTGTTCCACGCTTCACCAAACAGGGGGGCTCTTTTGATAGCTTTTGTACCATAACGAATGGCATTTTCCATATCTCCGACCATTGCGTAGGCGTATCCCAGATTGCTGTACGCTTGAGCCCTTGTCGGATCCAACTCGATCGCTTGATGGCAATACCGGATTTCCCGGACATAATCCCCCATTTGTCCGTAAACCGCTCCCAAATTCGTATAAAGCTGTGCCAACGGTTCCTTGTACCCAGGCTGATATTTTAACGCCGTTTCATAAGCCGTGATTGCCTGCCTGTAGGCCCCCCTCTTTCGATAAGCGACCCCAAGGTTCACGTAAGGCCTGGCCTTATGCGGCGATTTTTTAATACAGTCCTTCCAAAACCGGATCTCATGGCCCCAGACATCGTTCCGCAAGAACGTCAGCCATGAAAAAACAAGAATCCATCCCGTCATGATCAAAAAAAAGATCCTTCGGTTCCGCAAAATATCATAAAGACCCGCACAAAGAGCCATGAGAAAACCGATCGAAGGAAGATAAAGCCGGTGTTCCATCATCGGGTCCTTCAACGGGATAAAACTCGACGTCACGGAAAGTGTCAGAAAAAACCACAGAACCCCGAAAGCGACCAGCGGGAAACGACGCGCCGCCCATACCGCGCTGCAAAGAACCGAGAAAAGGACAATAGCATTAACAAGGACCGGGCCGTCGAACCATCCGGAAACCCATCGGATATCCGGATCGAAATTCTGCCTTAAAGGCACGAGCAACAGCCCGATATAGCGCGGGATCACTTCAAGCTGCGTCAGAAAATATTTCCCGCTCGTAATACCCATGCGCGCATGGGATTCGAATAGAGCATTAAATTTCACCGGCAAAAACCACAGAACTACCAAAAACAAAAAACAAACGCCCGCCATCGAGATCCAGAACGTTTTTCTGGACGCCCTTGGTTCGCTCAAAGCGTTCGCTGAAACCGGCTCTTTCAGAAAAACCCATTCCACCAGAAAAATCGCCCCCGGCAACGTGAAGACCGTTTCTTTGGTAAACGCCCCCAACAGCGCCGACACCGTCGCAAGAATAAAACAAAACGCTTTTGAAAAACCGCGCGACGCATCCAATCGTCCTTTCAAATACAGGCAAAGCGACAGCATATAAAAAAAGCCGGCAAGGCATTCGAACCGCTGACTGATATAAGTCACCGCCTGCGTCTGGATCGGATGGACCGCGAACAGCGCGCCCGTCAAAAAGGCAAACTTTCTCCCGTGCTCCGCGATCCCGCTTCCCCGCATGCGGGGCGTTTTAAAAATCAGCAAGAGCAACACTATCACCAATAGAGAGACCGCCGTATGGATCGCGACATTGACCAGGTGATAGCCGATCACCCTATACCGGCCCACACGATAGTTCATCGCGAACGAAGTAAATCCCACGATCCTCGCGCGATAGCTTTGAATCTTCCAGAGCTCCGGAGAGCCGATCTGGCGGATCGCGGGATTCTTGAGGATGTACTCTTCGTCATCGAATAAAAACGGCGCCCGCAGAGTATTGGAGTAAAGTAGGAACCCCCAAACACAAAGACTGATCAACGAGATCAGGACCATCCCATTCTTTTTTTTCAGCTCCAAAAGGCCCTTCGCTTTCCCGAAAAGGACACTCCCCGCTTCTAAGGTCCCCTTCGGCTCTAAATGATTCCGGAATTCCTTTTCCAATTGGTCACTTCACCCAAAGAGGATATCGCTTAAAAAATTTATTCGGCGCCGTACCGCTCCGCCACGCTTCAGATCTCTGCGCCGACGATCGTTTTTTTCTGAAAAAATGCCCGTCAGCAAGCAAGTCTTCTTCACCGATAATTTCTTTTTCTATTCATATCGCGTCGGATCTTGTTTCAGTCGCGCCAAAACTTTTGGGACATCTTGAGGTTCATCCACCGAAATCGAGTCGGTGGAAAGCTCGATCATCCTGACCCTGACTCCCATCTCAAGAAATCTCAAGATCTCTATATCCTCGATCCGTTCCAGGGGAGTTTTAGCGGAAGCTCCCCCGAACCGCAAAAGCACCTCTTTGGGGAAAGCATAAACGCACACCTGTCTCCAGGCATTGAGAAGCCCTACCTTTCCACTCGCGGGGATCGGTGCTCGCGACATATAAAGGAGCTGACCATCTTTTCCGAAAGCAACTTTGGGGATGTTCCGGCTGAGGAATAAGCCTTCCTCTTTTATCGGGCAATATCCGTTCAAAATTTCCCCGGGAAATTTGGGGAGAATTTCCAGGATCTTAGAGATATCCTTCGGATTGAACACCGGTTCATCCCCCTGGACATTGATATAGTAGTCAGCCTCAACCGCCCTACTGGCTTCAGCAACACGATCTGTTCCCGTCAAACAACTCGCGGACGTCATAATAACATTCATCCCATGCTCCCGGCAGTGAGACGCGATCCGCTCATCGTCCGTCGCAACAAAAATATCCCGCCGATCGAAAGCCTTGGCGCATTGCCCAAATGTTCGCTGGATCATTGTTTTCCCCATCAGATCGATCAGCGGTTTTCCGGGCAACCGGGAGGATTGGAATCTAACCGGGATCACCAAAACAATTTTCATCGGTCGGCCATGTCTCTTTTCGTTTGAAGTGGCTTTGCATCTTCCCGAACCGGCTTTGTCTTATCTAAAATGCCGGCACTTTTAAAAGTTCGCACTTTTTTCCGAATCTCTCATGAAACCACAGCGCAAGAATCTGGCGCCCCGCCTTGCCATGGCAACAATCTTCCTTCGCAAACAATCCCCGGGAATCACAAACCATCGGACCGCTCAGATTGGAAGACTCCGCTTTCCGTAAACGCATCTCAATCCACAAGCATCGCCCTTGGCCCAGCATCTTCGAACTGATGTTTTCCGAAAACTCTTGCGACGCAAATGCCATTGACAACGAAAATGGCCCTCGCAAAACTCTTAGCCAAGTCAACTACGCCCTCTTTGTTGATAGACTCTAGGGTGAACCCGTTCATTAACTTAAATCCAGAGAGTAAAACAAGGGTTCTCGGCTAAGATGTTACACAGGAAATCGCACCTAAGCTGGAAATCCTCTCCTGAACCTTTCGGAGAATATTTCCCAAAAGATTTGCGAGGGAAGAACCCGTGCCGCAGCAACTCTTCATAATTTTTGAGCCTGCCATTGCTTATAAAACAACCCTTTCCGATCGATCAGCTCTGTCAAGGTCCCTGACTCCGCAACCCGTCCTTTATCCAGATAAATGATCTTATTGGCTTTCCGAATGGTCGAAAGCCTGTGGGCGATTACGATCAGTGTTTTTTCACGGCTTGTTTCCAAGATAAATTCATTAATACGGGCCTCGGTCCCGGAGTCCAGAGCGCTGGTCGCCTCATCCATGATCAAGATCTCCGGATCTTTAATCAGCGCCCGCGCGATCGACAACCTCTGGCGCTCCCCGCCGGAAAGGCGGGTCCCCCGTTCTCCGACAAGCGTCTCATATTTTTGAGGCATTTTTCCCACAAAATCCTGGATCTGGACCTTTCCCCCAAGCTCATGAAGCCGTTCTTCCGAGATTTCTCCGGAAACCCCGTAAACGATGTTGTTCCGGATCGTATCATTGAAAAGAAGGACCTCCTGGCTTATGAGCGCCATGCGCCCTCGGAGTGACGCTATCTCGTAGTCGCGGATATCCCGCCCGTCCACAAAAATGGCCTCCGGCGGGCAATCGTAGAACCTCAACAGCAGGTTCACAAGCGTGCTCTTCCCGGAACCCGAGGGCCCCACGATCGCAACGACCGACTGCCGGGGGATCGAAAAATTGACCTTGTCCAGGACGTACGCCTCCTTTTCTCCGTACCGGAAAGAAAGCTCCCTGAACTCGATCGCCTTCTTGAGTCCCGTGAATTCCACGGAACCACTTTCGACACCGGCATGGCCCTTGTGATAAAGGACCTGCTCAATATCATGAATGGCCGAAGCGGCGTTCGCGGACCCAAGCTTGAATGTGTTGATCGCATTGAATCCCGGAATCACCCGCATCGCAAGATAGAAAAAGACGAATGCCTGCGACGGGTCCGGAGCATGATCAAACTTCATCACGATCGCCAACCCGAAGGCGAGACACAGAATCCCGGTCACGGAACCAAGATCCGACACAGGCCCCGCCAAGCTGGTCAACCGCTGCGTCTTAAAGGAATGATCGACCTCCTCTTCGCTGGCTTTGGAGAACCGGGCGATCTCTTCCCGCTCTTTCACAAAACTCCGGATCACCGGCATGCAGTAGAGCATATTGAAGATCCGTTCGTGAAGGTTCTTGGCATAGCGATCGTGCTCTCGCGAGGCCTCACGAATCCTCCGAATGATGTTCTGGGTCAAAAATTCGGTCAGCGGGAAGGCCACAGCCGCCACACAGGTCAATTTCCACGATAGATGGGCCATCATGCTGATATACGCCACAAGGAGAAGGGCCTGGACGATAAAATGCTGAAATAACTGGAACTGAGATTCGATCAGACTGGTGGCCTTGGTCAGGACGGTCTGCAGGAAAGCGGTTGTGTTCTTATCGTAAAAACTTTTGCTGTAGCTTAGGCATTTTTCAACCAACAACCGGCGGATATTCGCCGTAGCATACCGGGCCTGGGTTTGGCTGCAAAACGACGCGAAATACAAAAAAACATTCTTCGCGATCGTAACGAGATAGAACCAGACCACCAGCAACGCGAATAACCGCGTCGAGGTACGGAAAAGACCTGGAAACCGCATCACAAAAAAACGAAGGACCGGAAGGTGCCCTACGTGCTTAAAATCCCCGCGCAGGATCCCTCCCGTCAGCGGCAATAGCAACTGGGCGGCATAAAGCGCTAGCAAACTGAAACAGAAAGAAAAAATGACGGACAGGGCCAAAAACCACATGTTGACCCGCCCCATTTTCAGGAACGCGATAAGCTTTTTTGTGTTCTGAAAGACTTCACTCTGCGACATTCTTCTTGTCCTTGTTTTAGCAGAAAAGGGCCCGCCCCGTTCCACTCAGTAACCTACCCCTGCATTCCCAAAAAGTCCCTCACGCGGTACTTCTCGGCATGGATTTTATCACGGACCCTTTGCCAAAACGAGCGGTCCGGTCCTTCCTGGAACGGCTCAAAACAAACCGGACGGGCAACAAACCCGCTCTTTTCCACCACCCGAGATAAAAGTCTCTCGATCGCGTGAGCCAAAGTTCCGTTACGCCGAATCGATACCTCACACGGAAAATCTTCCATACCCAAACCCAATTCATATAAAGGAGCCAAGGCCCTCGGGCGGAACCAGAACATGGATCCTGCCGGGAAAACGACGGCTTTCGTCGCCGGAAGTTCGAGCCCCAAGCGCCCCGCAAGCACCGAACAGATCTTCCAGTTGTTGCTCCAGGATTCCTTCTCAAGGCCCCCCCCGAGGATCGGGATCACTTCAGGATAGACCATCCCCAACCGTTCGTTTTCCTCGAACATCCGCAAAATCGCCGCGACTGTTCCGGCAGACCCGGCGAGATTTTCAAGAAGATAACGTCCCCATTCTTTGAGCCACAAGCGGTGAGGACTCTTTTTGGTGTGGACCTTGAGAACAAGATCATAACCGGAATAAATTTCCCCGAATTCGCAGAGGAACGGCGCGATATCAAAACCGCGATTCAGGACGCCCTTCAAGAAGATCTTTTTCCCGGGGAACGCCTCCGACAAAACGCTTCGGACCTTCTTCACAGAAGCCGCGGGAGCTGACGCGTACAGATCGAATTCCCGGGGAATATTCTTCAAATAGCCGGCGATCATTCCAGCCTGCTCCTCGTAGAAAAAATGTCCTACGACGGCGATCCTGAAAGGGGTCATTGAAGATCCTTCGCGATATTCCGGCCCATCGCACGAACGAGGATGGCTACTCCCTCGTTCCCCACATGACAACAGTCGTCAACATAAAGGGGTTCCGGATGATCCGAAAAAACCCTGGTCAGATCATAGAATTTAACGCCGGCATCAGAAAGAGCCTTCCCCATCTCTGAAAGATAGGGGTAACCTTCTTCCGCGGACTTTTTATATACATGGCGTTCGTTTATTGCAATACGGCGCTCTTGATCTCTTATAGGTTTTGTCCCTAGAACGTATTGATTGGGCTGGAGAAAGTGGTAATACCGGATCCCGTTTGCATTACAGATCCTGTGCATTTGAAGCGAACACCGCTCCCAGAACGCTGCGAGGTCCTGATACATCGTGCGATCATCCGCATAAGACCGCTGCGGTCCCATCATAGCGTAAGAATCCCGGACCGGTCGTTCCCCGGCGCTCAGCTTCTGCATATCCTGAAAGATCTTGGCGGATAGCGACCCATCGATAAGCCGAAAGACCAACTGCATGGTAAAGCTGTAACGGAAAAGATTCATTGAAAAAACGTCCGCCACGGTTTTGCGGGTCTTCTTCAAACGAATGAGATCGGCCCTTCTCAGGATCTCCTCGGGACCGCCAACCTCCCGGAAAAGCCGCCATCTCCATCTGCGCGGAAAAAACAAACATGTTTTGTCGGGAAGATTTTCGGTTACGGGAAGAACGATATCGTTGAAGCCGTCTAGATTAATGATCATGTCGAAGGCCCCGTCCAACGCCAACATGTAATTCAAGATCATCAATTGCTGCGGCTGTTTATATCCCCCGAAAGCGAAATTCAGAAGAACGATCTTTTTATCCTTCAAGGCAGGGATTTTTTTCAACTCATCCCTCAAGGCCTCCATGCCCAAAAAACTAACGCTCATCGCAACCGATCCGCCGAAAACGGCAACAATATATTGTTCGTCCGACTCGCGCTGAAAAGGGATTCCTTCGCTCTGGTGACAACGGCCCACAAAACCGTATTCGGAAGTACATGGCGCGTGTTTCGAATCCCGGGGCCCGAGAACATACCCAATATAGGGATGAGCCACCTCGTTTTGCAGAGACAATGGAAAATTCGGTCGGCCTTTTGGAAAAGGACCGTCATGAACATCCACCCGGTCGAGGAACAATTTCCCGAACGCAAAAGAAAAAAGCTCCAGGACCAACGCGCTTAAAATGATCGTGGCACAGAAAAAAACGACTTTCTTGAATTTCATGTTCGCTGTCTTTCTTTTAAACGATCTGGATTCCCGCGTCGCCGGGAAATAATCTACGCATGAGAAGGTTCCGGCGGCTTAGCTCTTCCCTTGATCCATCTCAAAAATTCCGGTTGGATACACTCCGCGGCAAAACGGTTGCCGGCGATGTTCCAGTGAGTATCGTTCGGTTTGTAGAAACCCGCACGATCGCGAAACGCGTTCAACAGATCCACATAAGGGACCCCTTGTTCCGAAAGATACCGGCGGAGCAACTTGTTGGGAGCGTCCCATTCCATTTTCTCAGAAAGAACATCTTTAGGGAACTTCCTTGAGAGTTGCCGCTGCAGGTCCTGGTCGACCTGCATCTGATCGGGGATCAGGACGAAAGCGATCAAGATCCCTTTCTCACGGCACAAAGCGATCATCTCATCCAACTGAGCGCGAACAAACGGCCATCTTGGTTTCAGCTTCCAACTTTCTTTTCCAAAGTTAATGCTTCGTTTTTTTTCGATCTCAAGAAACGCTTCTTCCTTAAATGTGGCGGCGCCATCCCGGTACACCGGAGCAGGCAAAAGCGGCTGGCGAACAGATTCAAAAAAAACTTTCCCGTTGGTGAAAAGACGGACCGTTAATAAAGCGTCCGCCCAACTACGCGGTTGGGGTATCGTGTCCAAAAAATCGTTCCCGACAAAAAAAGATACCACCACGGCATCGGGATGAAAGAACAAAGCCTCATGCCGGAGCACAGACAAATACTCCACCGGCCCGGCTCCGGGAACTCCCATATTCAGGATCTCGATATCAAGCCCCTGGGCAACACCCCACTCCTCCAACAGTGTCCAATAGTTATCTTTATGGGGCACAATCCCGTACACAAAGGAATCCCCAAGGGCTACGACACGAATACGATGTTTTTTTTGAAGCGTAAAATCGTGGTCCTTGAATCCAAGATTTTTGCGGCCCGGCTTCTTCCTCAGATGGTTTTTGATTAAAAGCTGTCGTTTCCCAAGATCGTGCAGAAGTGGCATGGGAATAAAATATTGAGCCGCACGAAGCCCCAGCTCGAATACCAGAAAACTAAAAAAGATCCCGAAAAGGAGCGCAATCCCCCGTTTGCCCCATTTGGCAGAAAATATGGACACTTTATCAGTCTCCTTCCTCAGCTATGAAACGCTTCACTGCGGGACCGGACGGCGTCCTTCCGCCTCGCCAAACCGCTTGTAATGCTCATAAGGATCCATGCCGCTCGCCGCGACATCCGGATTTTGTTCTAAATACCACTTGGCATTGAATGTCCGGCGAGGCCAAAAACGCCGCCAAAAGTTCTCCCCCGTATCTTTTTTTAATTCCGCGATGAGCCGCGCTCTGATACTAGGGGCAAACTCGAACAACCTCTCTAACTGCCGGTCATTTTCCTTTTGAATATTGTTAATCGTTCCGAGGGTAAATTCTCCGTTCCGTCTTAGTTCCCGGTCCGGATTGACATAGATCAGATCCCTGAAATTATCAGGAACGACGCAAACCTTTGTCCCCTTCCGGACAGCCATTCCCCAAAACCACACATCATCGTTGCTGAAAGCGATCCTGTTGAACGATGCTTCGTCGAACACCCTTGCGTCGAGGCAATGCGGCGGGTACAAAACACCCCCGCTTCCCGTAAAAAAATTGAGAAAAGACGGCGACACATTCCGGACGCATTGCTGCCATCCGGCATAAGGCCGCAACTCGTCCCGCGGGATCCATGCCACCCGATGGGCCCTGTGACAATGAATAGCGGCCGGCTCTTTTAAGTAAGAGGCGTAAAGCCGTTCCAGCCAATCCCGCGGATAAAAAATGTCATCATCCGCCGTCACAACAACATCCTCCGGGAATTCACGCAGTGCCGGGATAAGTTTCTTATATTGCCTGAGATCCTTGCACCACCGGATCGTCAGCCCGCACCGCACCAGTCCCAGAACCTGAGCGGGAACATTTTTTTCCTTGTTCGGAAACTGTTCTTCCGCCAGCCACAAAATAACGGCGTCCGGCGAAACCGTCTGGTCCAGCAAGGAATAAAGGCAAAAGTGGATGTCATGCATTCTCTCGGGAAAGGAAGTGAGCGAAATGATCAATTTCGGTTTCCTTGGGACCGAAGTGAGGCTTTTTCCGGAAAATGCCGCGATCCGCGGAGCGACGACTTCCTTATCGATATACCGGATCGAATATCCCGGACGGATTTCCAAGTCCCGAATTGCGTCTCCACAAAGGTTTTTTTCTGCCGTCATCGAATGTTCTCCGCTTTCGTGGTCCGCTTTCCGGCTATCCGCCCGCTCACCTGGCCATAGATCGAATCAAGCGCTTTCGCAAGGTTCTCAAGCGAATAATTTCCGACGATCTCCCGGCCCGCCTTCCCGAATTGGGCGATCAGCTCCGGATTCTTGCAGAACTGTTCCACCCGGTCAGCCACCGCCCGAATGTTCCGGAACGGGACCAGATACCCCGACCCTTGATCCTGAACCAGTTCCGGAAGGGCGCCCCCACGATAAGCGATCACCGGACGGCGAGCAGCCATACCCTCGGCGACCGAACGGCCGAAAGATTCCGCGAAAAGCGACAGGTTCAGCACCACATTGACCTCCGAAACCGCCGCAACGGGCGTCTCCTTATAGCCGGCAAACCGGACATTCCCAAGCATTTTCGCTCCCTGGTATTCTTTTTTTAATCGTTGTATATCTTTTCCGTCTTCGGGACCGATCAACATAAAAACGGCCTGCGGGACCGAGCCCTCGCAAAGCTTGGCGATCTCCATCAGATCAAAAATGCCTTTTTTCCGGATATTGCTGCTGATCAGACCGAACACGATCGCTCGCGGGTCCACGGTATTGGAAATATCCAGAAGATCCGTTCGCACCACATTGGGTGCGACAAAAACCCGCTTCCCCGGGCCCAACATTTCGGCCGTTTTCCGGGAATTGGCGACCAGGAAATCGGCGTTCGCGTGGATCTGTTTTAAAACTTCTCGGGGCTTGAGACCAAATTGCAGAGCCAGCGGCTGGTCCTCCAGAATGATCTCACGAACGTGCATCAAACTGACTGTTCCCGCATTTCGCGCCGCGAGCAAAGGTTCCCGGAGCATCAACGTGTTCACATGGACCAACCCGATCGAATGAAAATCAATGATCGAACGGAAGCGGGCGACCACGGAATTTTCCGTCGCAACTCCCCGCGTCCACAGCCTGCAACGGAAAACATAGACCCCGCTCACAAATTTCCGCACTTCCTCCAGGTAAGAAGGGCCAGGAACGGAAGGAAAGGTCACAAAAACGTTAAGGTCCAAAGAGCTCAACGCTTCCAGGACATCCAGAAAACTGCGCTCCGCCCCGAACAGTTGCTTATTCGCCGCATGAGCGCATAACAACACGGACATCCTCCCGTCTTTCAGGGCCGTTATCCCGGGCACATAGCTGTCCTCACAGGGAACATCTCCTGCGGAAAGATCCCCGACCCAGAAACGAAAAGGATGGGCGCATTCCGGCCGTTTGTTTTCTACCGGGACATCCGCACCCACCAAGACGGGCGCGTGTATCGCGACCCCGTCCTTCAGATAATCGTTCGCATCCACCGTCCATCCGGCGACCTCAAAACCGTCTTGCCGATAATAGGCCGTGTCATCTGGTTCTATTTTTCCTTGCCATCTTCCAAAAAATTCACGCCGGTTATGCAAATTGTAAAGCCCTCTCCCCGGCGTTCTTCCTTCATCATGAAGAACTGTGGAAGTCGCCTCATACCAGCACACTCTCCCGGTTCCCCGCGTTAGGCGAAGACAAAGATCGATATCCTCATGTCCGTCGACAAAAGAGGGGTCGAAGCCTTTGACCGCGGCAAAATCCGTGGCTCTCACCGCCAAGCACGCCCCGACCACTGCCTGAAAAGCGCGGCTCCGGTCCAAAAACGGCTGCCCGTTCCTGCTCCCCTGATAGATCGGATAAGGGATCACGCTCCACTGGGAAAAAACCATCCCGACGTTCTGCACGCGCCCGTCCGAATAAATCAGTCGGGGTTGCACGGCCGCGACCTTGGGATCGGAAAAAGGCGCTATCAGACGATCTAACCATCCCGGGGTCACGATCGTATCGTTGTTCAGAAAAATAATTGTACCTCCGCGGCTGTGCCGGAAACCGATATTGGAACCCAGCGCGAAATGGTAATTCCTTTCGTTTTCCACGAGCCGAATCCGCGGATCACTCCCCGCAAGCGTCCTGAACACCGCCCTGTCTTTCGCGGAACTGCCGTTATCCACGAGAATGATCTCATACGGGACCGCAGCGCCCTCGCCCAGGATCGAACGGACACAACGCTCCGTCAATGCGCCCTCACCGAAGGCGGGGATCACGATCGAAACCAACCGTTCGTCTCTCGAAACTGCTCGGACCGTCTCCCAGGGAACAAGCTCACCGCCAAGGACCGCCAGGGGATAATGCGGTGCCTTTCTTTTCTCGTCTTCAAGCCGCCATCGAAAACGGACCCGATCGCGTGCGCCCCGCGTCAGATAGTCCACAAAAGGTTCAACGTCCCGTTTCACGACGTCTGGATTCAATTTTCGATATTCGTTAGGCGAGAAATAACGGTTTGGCCACAATCCCTCGTGAGTTCCATACAAAAGATAGTGAATGACCCGATTGGTGTCAGGGTGAAAGTAGCTTTCGCATTTCTGAACATAATAATTCTCATCAAAAAGACCGCTCTGACGGATTGTTGTCTCATCCTTCTCCAACCGCGCAAACTGCTGCAACACATTGGTGGTACTCGCTTTCCCAGCGGAAGATAAGATGTCGATCACCGACAAACATCCGTCGCTCGGCCGTGATGTCCTGAGATGAAGCAGCCCTACTTTTTCGTTACGATAAACAGGGATCAAGCCGAAGAACCTTTCCAAAGCGTGTTCTAGCCTTCCGTCCATCCGGTACTCTCCCACCTGTCCCTCCAGAAAAGAGTCCGCAAAACCGCTCAGCTTCTCCAATGCCTCGGGCCTGACCCAGAACATCGTCCCCGCAAAAAATCCCCACTCTGTTTTCGGAACTGTCTGACCGTAAAGTTCTTGAGCGAGTTTTTTCAGACCCTGGTAGTTCTCGTACATAAGTCGCGGCCCGGACTGGAACAATGGGGCAGGACCGACCATGCAAAGTGTTGGATTTTTTACAAACGCCTCAACCGCCTCTGCAAAATTCGCGTCCGAGCCCACCAGCATTTCCAGCATGATCTTACGCCACAGGTCCCCTCCGCCGGGCAATCGGCCGTCCCCCTTTTTGGTATGCAATTTGCACACGACCGCATATTTTTTTTGGATCAAGGTGGGGATCAACGACAAAAAGGGACCGATATCCATCCCGCGGTTGGCGCCAAAATAGAAATGAGCTTTGGGAAAAGATTTCGATACGGCAGCTCTTACGAGGGCTTCGCGCTCCGAAGGCGCCGTAATGAAAAGATCAAAGCGGTAACGCAACGCCTCCAATTTCGCTCCGATCTGGGGCCACAGCTCAGGATAATAACAATGAACCACAATGGCAATCCGCGGCGAGTGGGGCCCCTCTTCCAAAAAACAAGCAGCCTTGCCATTTTCCTCGAAGGCTGCCTCCTCAATCGAGCAAGGAGTCCGCCCTTCCGCGCGACCGCTGCAAGCATAATGATGAAAAGGGTCTCTACCACTCAACGCAATATCAGGGTTTCTCTCGAGATACCAATCTGCATCAAAACGAAGCCCGTGGATCCGGAGGTGGATCTTTGCCCAAAGCATAAGAATTTTGACATAAAGAAACCAAAGGGCGTCTTTCACTATGGCCGGTAATGAACCTGTTCCTTTTTTTTCTCCGATCCTCTTATGCCGGTTCTTCACGCCTCTTGTTTTCCCTTCACACTAACCGTTTCAAATCCTAAAGATCTGCATCCCTGAAAGGGCTCGGAAATAACATGTTCAACGGGAACATGTTTATAAGAAAAAACAGGGCACCGTTCCTCTCGCCCTCCTTTTTTCGTCAGAACAAGATCGATCGTTCCGCTGCCCCATCCGAAAGGGTCCCCGTCAAAAGCGAACCGGTCGGGACTTCTTAGATAAAGACTGGGCCATGCCACCGGTTTCAAAAATAGCCGAAGCGCGGCACGCCGCCCAAAGATTTTTTCTACAAAACCTCTTTCATCGACGACGCTCGCCGCTAAAACAGTGCTTCCCGCGATAGTTACGAGAAAATGCTTCGCCCCGCGAGGGATCTTTTTCAGGATCTCCGGATCCCTGACATCCAGCAAAAGATCGTAGCTCTCTTGACCAGCATATCGGACGGTCAGCACGACACCCTCCGAAAAAACGCTTTCTCCGAGAATTTTTGAGGGGGCGCGAACCGATCCTACGGGTATTCTTTTTTGTTGTCCGTTTTCTGTAAACGTTAAAAAAACTCTCCTGAAATCCTCGATCGGGAATGACAGCGGCAAAAACACGACGTTGAACGGATCCGCAGATGCCAAAAGAAAAAAACCTCTGACATTCCGTCGGCCAAGTCGCCCTTCTTTCAGAAAAGGCCTCGCTTGGTCTGCGAATAATTCCGCGACGATTCTTCCTCCCGCGTTGAAAGAAAGCTTTTCATAATCGGAAAGCGCCCCCGTAAAACAGCCCCGAGGGGCCTTATTGAGCAAAGGCGTCAATCTCAGGGAAGAAAACCCCCATTTCCCCCTTCCTGTCAGATAAGAAAACAGCTCCTCCGCAACGATCCGATTTCCCCATGCATTGGCATGATCAATATGCTCGTTGAAATACAAAAAGGAACCTAAAGAAGAGGGTCCCTGCGGAGCAAAAAAACTCACGTTCGGCAACGGAGTGAGCTTGCGTAATCCTTGTATCCAGTCTTCCTGAGCTAAAACAATCACATGCTTTGTCTTTGCGGCCGTTTCCTTAAAAATAGCCGCATAAATAGGCAAAAGTTCTTCCTGGGAGGAACTGGACCATTGATAGTAAAATGGGTTTCGTCTCGAATGAAGATTCGAGGGCAACACAGCCCGCAAAGCCATGGGCATTCCCTGGTCATACCTCAAATACTGCAGCGGGCACAGGACTTGATTGTAAATTCTGGAAGCCTGGTTACGATCGCTCCCAAAAACAGACAGAAGGGTAAGCTGGTCATTCTTAAGAATATAGCGCGCATGAAGCGGTCCGTACGAAAAAGGGTGCTGAAAAGAGAGGTCCCTATCATAAGGGATGTCATGAATGGTCAGGATCACGCAGTCCAGATCCCGGGAACGGCTGATCAGCTTCCACAACAGAAACTCCTGAAACAATCCGTAGCGGTTCCCGCCCAAATTAATGACCTTCACACGCGTCAACCCGGCCGCCTTGAACCTTTCTTGAAGAAGTCCCGGATAGGTATAAGCGTCCTGCCCCAGACGCCCCCCGCTCCGCGTCATTGATCCTCCGAAAATCCCTATCTTGACCGTTCCAGGACCCTCTTGTTCGAGAAGATCCTTAAGATAAGTTGGTTCCATGCTTCCGTCTTTGGAATCGCCTTGATAGTTGAACCAACCGAGATCGAGATACTCCTGCTGGCTGACGGCGAATTCTTTCCTGAAGGTCGTCGCCAAACTCTCCTGAAAGACCTTGGGACCCTTTAAACTGCGAAACGCCGCGCGGTATCCGGCGACATACCCCATCCCAAGTAAGGTCACGAGGAGCCCGGCCAGCAATACAGAAATAATCTTCTTCATAGAATTCCAAATCAGTTGATCTGATAGATGAAACCGCCCTCCTGAGGGCCGCTTGTGATGATCATAAGGAACAACGTCAGCAAAAAGAGCGCCATCAAAAGAATAGCGCCCCACAGCACATATTTCCCGAAAGAGATCTTTCCCATTATTTCGTTCCTTGAGAGGAGCCGTTAATGAATTCCCAAGAATGCTCGGCGATCAATCGGTGTCCTTCCTTATTGGGATGCGCATCATCACGGGCAACCCAAAGGTCCATGGGCTTTACAATGCCGGAAAAGCGGGGGGCCAGGTCCAAAACATCGATATGATGGGATCTTAAAAAATCCGCGATCATTTGGTGTTCTTTTTGAAAAGGATAACGGACCAGCTCATGAAGCTCGGGCAGCAATACCACCTGCAGTTCGATGTGATTCTTACGGCAGACATCCTGAAGCAAAAGAAAAGCATCCTGAGCACGGGAAAGCCCGGGGTTATTTTTCTGATACAAGCTGGCATAGTACGCCTGGTATCCTCCGCGAGAAGGAAACAATCTCTCCGCCAAAAGATGCCCGCGGGACCAATAAAGCGTCGCGAGCTGGGAATACCCCATGAACCACCATCGGGATTTCCGGGGAGTGATCTCCGCATCATTGATAAAATAAAAAACAACCACTTTGTCGGGCCTGTATTTCAATCCCCTTTCAAGGAAAAGGTGGACTTCCTGCTCCGTATTATAGTTCCCGGCCCCGAAATTGAGGATCTCGGTCGGTGTGATACGGTTCAATTTTTCTTCCAGAAGACTCTTGAAGCTGTCCCCCTCTTCGACGCCCCAGCCCAACGTCAGAGAATCTCCGAGCAAAGCGATCCTCCGTTCCGGCCCCCGCGCAACCGTATGCTCCCGGTCCCGAAGTCCTTCCGAATTGGTCCGGACCTGCACCCCCATCAACTGGAGACTCTTGTCCGGACGGTGGACGTGACCGATCCTGGGATCCGGAGAATCTTTCTTCAATTCCAGGGAATAACGGGCCATCTCCACGTCATAGACTGTCCGGGTTTTCAAAAAGACCCGTATGAAAACCTCTCCGGCAACAAGGCAGAGCAATACCAGAACACCTATCATGAAAAGATTTTTTAAAAATAGCTTCATCGATCGTCTTTCCCCGGTCTCAGGAATGGATCTTCCGGCGTTCTTTTTTCCCGAACCTTAAATAATGCGCTTCCGCTTTTTCTTTCGTGTTGATCCCCGCTCTTTGCAGATCCGGATAGTGACCGACATAGAACTGCCAATCAAAAGAATGAAGTCCATCCCCGGGATCGATCGTCAAAACCGCTGTAACCGGATCCCCACGGAGCGCCATCCGCAACGGAAAAAGCCCCATAGGCTCCCTCCGCTCGTTGACGATCCGCAACACATATTCCGACGAATATTCTTTTTTGATGACCGGAACTTCGTTCAAATCCCAATCCTGGGGATACTGGTATTTGTCCATATAAGGAACAAAAAGGGGCCGGAAGAATTCCACATCCGCCGGAGTAAACCAGTCCTTCCATCCTCCGTAAGTCTTGCTGCGGACCACCCTCCGCCAGGCAGCGCTCACCTGCGCGTCAGGATCCACCTTCAATTCCAGAAAATCCTCCAGAGGCCGCACCTTCTTATCCACAAAATCCTCATATTTCATGATAAACGCCGGCCGCAAGAACTCCTGGACTTCCTGAAACATCCGAATCCCTTCGGGGATCCGGTGAAGGCGGATGCGCTCTGCCCAAAGGCTTTTTACCGGAACGGAGTGCGGATCTTTTTCTTTCCTGACGAGCAAAGTCAGCAGCCGCTGCAAGGCTCCAAGGTTTTCACAGATCAGAAGCGAATCGAACAGCAGATTGCTCAGGATCCTGTCCCGGGGATCCCTCGTGATCAGCACTTTCTTGTCGAATCCCGCGAACGACGGAAGGTCGAGCCCGGGATTAAAAACGATCTTGGCAAGCACCCCGGAGTCCCGGTCCTTCTCCTCGGGAATGTATTGATGAGGCTCGAACAGCGCCCGGGCATCCGCCGGCATCCCGGATTTCACGGCAAAAAAGAGAGCCGTGGTCCCCGATTTGCTTTGACCGACCAGCAAGATCTTCGGAACGCGGGATCGGCTGGCCGCCAACGCGGGATCGATCACTTCGTGGAATAAATTTCCGTAGACCTTCCGCTCGATCGCCGCCCATCGCGGATTTTGATCGTACATTCTTTTGATGTCCTGGGGGCTGAAGCACCGCAAGACCACGCTTTCCGCACTCACGTATCCGGTGCCGAGAAAATCCTTGGCTGCATGCAACGCGATATCCGCTCCGCGGTTCAACCGTATTTCCCGTATCTTGATCTTGACAGAATCGGGGATTGAAATGAACTTCTGCAGGGTCTTGATAAAATCCTCAGCAAGATACTCCACCCGCAACCAATGATCAATCCCCGAATCCAGGAACGGTGCCAGCACCTGATCGGCAGACGCCTTCCCGGTCATTCCGACAAGACCTTCCGTGATCCGCTCCCGGTCGATCTTCTGAAGATGATCCCGCCGGTACAAATGGTTCCAACGGCTCACAAGCCACATCGGCAACCGCCGGATGTTCAGGATTCTTGGCTTGCCGGCGCAAAGATCCGGATGATCCGAAAAGAATTTGTGTTTATCGGGATCTTCCTTGCCGTGGGCCAACAGAATATCCTTGAGCCCTAGAAGATCGAACATGGCCTTCGTGCTGTCGCCGCCCGTTTTTCCCAGATGTCCCCAGCAAAATCTTTCCGTAATGAACATACCCGATCCTTGACCGTCGTTCAGGCGTTAGCCGGAACGGAACTCCCGCATTGTTTTTCAACCGTTCCGCGCGGCGGCCAAGCAAGCCGATAATCCGCGCTATCAAGCGTCAAATTGGGATTGTAGGCAGGATCCTTCAACAGCAGATCCCCCCAGGTTTTTTTCATGTAATCACACTCGGAAATAAACCGCGTTTGCGTCTCCGGAGAACGATCGTTCCCGCGCGTCGCGGCCTCCCTGTGCCAAAGCTCCGCATACGGCGTCCAGACGTTCCGATATCCCGCTTCACGAATGCGAATGCAAAGGTCTACATCGTTATAAGCAATGGGAAGATCGTATTCATTAAATCCTCCCATCCTCTCGAACAGAGATTTCCGGATCATAAGGCAGGCCGCCGTCACGGCCGAAAAAGACTGCAGCAGCTCCGCCCGGCCGAGATAACCGGGCGCCCCGCGCCGCAACCCGCGATGAGAATGTGAAGCGATCCCGCCAAGCCCGAGAATGACACCCCCGTGCTGGAGGGTACGATCGAGATACCACAACCTCGCCCCGACCGCGCCCACCCCGGGCTGAACTGCCAGGCTCACAAGCTCCGAGAGCCATCCGGAAGAGATCACTTCGATATCATTGTTGAGAAAACAGACCAATTCTCCGGCGGCAGCCCGGACGGCCGCGTTGTTGAGCGCCGAATAATTAAAAGGCCTCCCGTCACGGATCACCCGGATTTTTTTGTTGTGCGCAAGATGCTCAAGATACCGAAGCGTTCCGGGATCGTCCGAACCGTTATCAATGATAAGAATCTCATAATGGGAATAGAGTGTTTTCCGAAGAATACTTTTGACGCATTTTTGGATCAAGGGTAACCCGTTCCGTGTAAGAATCATCAAGCTCACAAACGGTAAGGGAGCCGGAAGATCGTAACGCACACGGTACCCGTGATCTTTCATCATCTTCGCGCGGGCCCCGATCTTCCGCCTCTGAAGAAATTCATTTAAGGCCTTTTCTCCGGCTAGGCGGGCATAGGGCTTGGACCCTCCGGATCTCGCGGCCTCGCTCGCCTTATGAATACGCCAATGATAGAGCACCTGCGGGATATGCCGGATCTTGTCGCCGCCGATCACCTCCAGACAACGCAAGGCCAGATCATAGTCTTGGGATCCTTCCATGCCGACCCGGAGCCCTCCGATCTCGCGGAGCAGTTGCGTTTGGTAAACCCCGAGATGAGAAATCATGTTATGCGACAGGAACAGATCATAATTCCAGTCGCTTTTAAAATAAGGCTCCACCCGCCGCGATTCTTCATCGATCTTGTCTTCGTCGGAATAGATCAGACAAGTTTCGGGGTGCTGTTGAAGAACCTCCGCGACCCGGAACAGGGCGCACTCGGACAGCAGATCATCATGATCAAGCAAAGCAACCCATTTCCCTTCAGCCAGTTGCAGAGCGCTGTTGGACGCGGCTGAAATGTGACCGTTCTTTTCGCGAAAGACGACCTTGATGCGCGGGTCTTTTTTGATATAGCGTTCCAAAAGCGTCCGGACCTCGGGATCCGTGGATGCGTCGTCGGCAATGCAGAGTTCCCAGTCGGGATAGATCTGGCTCCGCACAGATTCGATCGCTTCCTGGAGCCAGAGGATCTTCGGGTTATAGACAGGCATCAAAACAGAAAGCAGGGGGCGGAACTTGAACGCTTCGGCCGCACGACGCATCCGCCCGCGCGTTTCGTCGGTCAGCGTATCGTACAAAGCGATCCAGCGGCCGTAACCGTACACATCCCAGGTCATGTCCTCAAAGGTCCGTCCCTCTTTTTTCCCCTTCCGGAGATAGTGCAACAGCGGATTTTCCCCGGAAGCCACAACATCGGGATAATCTTTCAGATACTTGCCGCCGTCAAAACGAAGGCTTGGAGAACGCCCTTCGGTCCCTCCGATCGTCAGATAATGTTCGAGGGGATCCCTGCCGGCCCGGGCAACGTCTGAATAGGTTTTCAAATACCATTCGCGATCGAAAAACCCCGAATATTTCACGCAATGCATGTCGGAAAGATTTTGCAAGAAGGGGTCTCCCAAAGCCCCGTAGATCCGTAACGCGAGATTTCTGAGCTTGCCGGGCCGCAGCCGGTTGATCCCCATCAACAACGGACACAACTTCTTTCCCTGCGGAAACGGCCGGTACCCTTTCTTTTTCCCGTCACGCAGATAATGCTCCAACGGATTGACCCCGGCCCCGGCAACTTCCGGATATTCTTTCAGATACCACACGCCGTCAAAATATGGCCCCGGCAGACGGCCTTCGCGCCAACCGTGCGTAAGATAATGTTCCAAGGGATCTCTTTTGGCACGGGCCACATCGGGATATTTTGTGAGATACCATTCCCCGTCAAAAAAACCGGAGCGCTGAATGACCTCTGTGTGAGAAAGTCCCCATCCCATCGTTTTACCGAACCAGACGCCAAGCCTTTTCATCCACGCCGGAACCCAACGCCCCGCGACCGTGAAAAAATACCAATCCTCCGAAGCCCGGATCGCTTGTATTTCGTCCCGAAGACTCCGGACTTCCTGATCGCTTTTCGCCGCGGCCGATTCAAACTCTACCGCTCTTTGTTGTTGTTCGGCGGCGGCTTGCTGGTAGAAGCAAAGATGTTTCTTAAGATAGGCGCCATCGATCCCCCAGCTCAAAAGATCTTCCGCCATACGCGGGGACCGGGTACATAATCTTTCATACTCGCCTCTCTTGGACGCGCAACCCGAGGACAAAACCGAACGGATCCGTTCCCAATGATATCGGTAAGCGGCCGTCACTTCTTCGGAAAGACGGATAGGAACCGGCACCTTTTCGATCCCCGCCAGTTGTCCCCATGAATCCAGAAAATGTTTTTCCGGCGTCTCTTTCTGCCCGATCGTCCCGAGAAAACTCTGATATTTGTGAGCGGGATACGGCGGAATCATGATTGCCGGGATCCCGTAGGAAACGGCCGTGATGAATCCGTGCAGTGAATTACCAAAATAACCGGCGGCATGGGCGATCAACCCGGCCGCGCGCCGGACCGAACCGGGATGGGGGATCGTCACGCAATCCCTGAAATGCGCCGCAAGACGTTCATACAGCGCGTTTTCCATGATCCACGGCGTCAACGAAAGCAGGACAGGGCGGGCGCGGCGGAGAGAAAGAACCCGTTCAATGCCTTTCCGGATCGCATCCCCCTGAGACAAAGAGCACTGTCCATTGATCTCGAAAATAAAATAGGTCCCGTCGATCTCCCGGGGATGCTTGGGCCACATTTGCGAGATCCCAAGCGCCGAATCGGGCGTCACGCGGATCTCACGCCCGGCGGCAAAGTCAAAGAGATACCGGGTGCTCTCTTCATCGCGAACTGAAAGATACTCCGAAACCTTCAGGCAATGCCGGACAAATTCTACCGAAACTTCGTCGACTGCCCACGGGCATCCCGGCGCGTTCCAGGCTAAAGGAACGGAAAGACGGGACGCCATCACCCCGGCCCCCAGCCACAATCCCGGTAAAGCGGCCACGGACGCCATCTCATTTTGCGCCCAGGAACCGATCCTCCAGGGGACAGTCTGGAGAATATCCCCGCCGCCGATCAGGATCCCGTCCCAGACCTTATCCTTCGCTTTTTCGAAGGAAAGGATCCGGCAGGCATCCTTCCAGGGAGGCGCCGCATCCTCTGGAGCAATGTGGATCAGCGAAAAATCCTTCCCTAAAAAATGCTCCGCAATGTGCGGGAGCAACAGATCGCCGTAACTGTCGTGATTAAAAGCTCCCAGATGGGCGATGGTCTTCATGGTTGGATCTTCCATTTCATGGGCTTTATTGGCGTCGCAAAATTCCTGAACAATGTGAGGGGCATTCTAGCCCAAAAATCCGCCCCGGGCGAGATAACGTATGATCTGGTCGGCGGCAATATCCGCGGACAGAACCGCCGTATCCAAGAGTAAGGCGGGAGCTTCAGGGACTTCATAGGGAGCATTCACGCCGGTGAACTCCGTGATCAAGCCGGCGCGGGCCTTTTCATAGAGGCCCTTCGGGTCTCGCTTCTCGCAGACTTCCACCGGCGCATCAAGAAAAATCTCTATGAATCGGTCCCGTCCGATGATCTCCCCGGCTTTGGCCCGGTCCTCCCGGTACGGCGAGATAAACGCCGTGATCACGATCACGCCGGCTTCATTTAAAAGCCGTGCCACTTCGGCCACACGACGGATATTCTCGCTCCGGTCTTGCGGCGAGAACCCGAGGTCCCGATTAAGTCCATGCCTCACATTGTCGCCGTCCAGGACGTAACACAAATGCCCTGCCGCCATGAGCTTCTTCTCAACTTCATAAGCTACGGTAGATTTCCCGGAACCACTCAGCCCGGTCAGCCACAATGTCGCCGGTTTTTGTTTCAGGAGCCGTTCCCGCTCCTGATGGGGAACGTCCCCTTCCTGTCGGTGGATCAAAGCGCTTTGAGAAACAGCCGTATCGTCCGGACGAACCATGGAAGACAACCGTCCCCGTTCAATGATCATACCGGCCGCGACCGTTGCGTGCGTCATCGGATCGATCAGGATGAAACTTCCGGTCTGCCGGTTCCGGGTATATTCATCGCAAAACACGGACCGGAAACACTGCACGGTCACCCGACCGATCTCGTTCAGTTTCAGTTCCGCCGCCTTCTTGCGGCTCAAGGTCCCGGGATCGATCCGGAACGGAAGACGCGTGATCGAACACTTAAAAAGTTGCGTGGTGTGTTTGATCCAGTAGACTTTTCCGAGAGCAAGCGGCGACGGATCCATCCAGACCAGGATCGATTCGATTTCGCGGCGGATCTGCGGCAAGTTCCCCGAATGGACCAGCATGTCGCCGCGCGTGATATCGATCTCGTCTTCGAGCGTGACCGTGACCGACTGCGGCGCGAAAGCGTACGGCACCGCGCCGTCCGGACCGCGAATCGAACGGATGCGCGTCCGCCTCTGGGACGGAAGCGCGAGAACTTCATCCCCTTTCCGGATCACTCCCGACGCGATCCGCCCGGCATAACCGCGAAAATCCTGCCCCGGCCTTAACACATATTGCACGGGGAACCGGAGATCGATCAGGTTCCGGTCGCTTAAGACATGTACGTTCTCAAGATGGTTCAAAAGCGCCGGGCCGTCATACCATTTCATGTGCCGGCTTTTCCGGACGACATTATCGCCTTTCAACGCGCTAACCGGAATATAGACCGTGTCCGGAACATTGAGCTTTTCCGCGAATCCTTCGAAATCGCGTGCGATCTTCCGGAAAACTTTTTCCGAATAACCCACGAGGTCCATTTTATTGACCGCGATCACCATATGTTTGATGCCGAGGAGCGACGCGATGAACGCGTGCCGTTTGGATTGGAGAAGCACGCCCCGCCGCGCATCGATCAGAATAACGGCAAGGTCCGCCGTGGACGCGCCGGTCGCCATGTTCCGCGTGTACTGTTCGTGCCCCGGCGTGTCCGCAATAATAAAATGCCGTTGGGGGGTTGAAAAATAGCGGTAGGCAACGTCGATCGTGATCGCCTGCTCGCGTTCGGCTTTCAGACCGTCCATCACGAGCGAAAGATCGAGGGCTTCACGCTTCAGCCGCGCGGAATCTTTCCGAACCGCGGCCAGCTGGTCCTCATAAAGACCATGCGCCTCGTAAAGCAACCGGCCGATCAGCGTGGATTTTCCATCATCCACGCTCCCTGCCGTCGAAAACCGCAAGAGATCCGCTTCCCGGCCTTGCTTAAGAACCTTTTCTTTTCTGCGGGAGGCCTTTTTCATCAGAAATATCCTTCCCGTTTTTTCTGTTCCATGGACGCATCCTGGTCATGGTCGATCAGCCGCGTGATCCGCTCGGAATGATTCACAGCCATGATCTCTTCGATGATCGCGGGCACCGTCGCCGCCGTCGACCGGACCGCTCCCGTACAGGGATAGCACCCTAGCGTCCGGAACCGGCACATGACTTTTTGCGGCTTTTCACCCTTCCGCAGAGGGACGGGCCCATCCAGCGGGATCAGCTGTCCTTCCCGGACGATCATCTCGCGAAGCTTGGCAAAATACATGGGAACCACGGGGATCTTTTCCTGATGGATGTACTGCCAGACATCCAGTTCGATCCAGTTGGAAAGCGGGAACACGCGAATGCTTTCCCCCTGATTGACCTTCGTGTTGTAGAGGTTCCAAAGCTCCGGCCGCTGGTTCTTCGGGTCCCATTGCCCGAATTCATCGCGAAAGGAAAACACGCGTTCTTTCGCGCGGGATTTTTCTTCATCCCGCCGAGCGCCGCCGAACGCGGCGTCGAATCCGCCTTCCTTGATCGCGTTCAGAAGCGCCTGCGTCTTCAGGAGCGAGCAACATTTCACCGTCCCCAGGTCCCAGGGATTCGCCCCCTGATCGAGCGCTTCGCGAAAAATATAGACGCGGAGATCGGCGCCGATCTTCCGGGCGAACCGGTCGCGGAAAGCGATCATCTCCTTGAATTTCATCGTGGTGTCGACATGCAAAAGCGGGAATGGGATCGGCCCGGGAGCGAAGGCTTTCTGCGCGAGACGGACCATGACAGAAGAATCTTTCCCGACCGAATAGAGCATGACCGGGCGCTCAAAAGACGCGGCCACTTCCCGCAGGATGTGAATACTCTCCGCCTCAAGAAGCCGGAGTTTGCTGAGCCGATAGTTTTCCATGATCTCTTACGAGCCGGAGGAGAGTTCGGTTAGAAACTTTTCATTGTCTTGATCAACGTAAAAACCCCGAGAATAATGGTCAGCGTTGCGATAAGTCCCTTGAGGAGCTTCGGGCTCATGATCTTGACGTTCTTCGCGGCAAGCGGCGTCGCGCAAACCGCCCCGCTGATGATCATGGCCGCCACTCGCCAATCGATGCTGTTTTTTGCCGTCAGAAGATAGATCGTGACTCCCAAAGCGCAAGTGATGCCCTCCGCCATGGACGTGATCCCGACAGCGTTCTTTCCTTCCACGCCGGAAAGCATTTGTCCGCTCACCACCAAAGGCCCGTATCCTCCGCCCGTTAGCCCCTTGTTGAAAGACGCCAGCAATCCGAGCCCGACGATCTTTTTCCAGGAATACGCGAATTGTTTATTGAAACAGACCACGATCAGGATCCCCATCGCGATCACCATGACACTGATATAGAGGGAAGTCCATTTTTGCGGCAAAACCTTCGCCGTAAAGACCGCGCCGGACGATCCGAGAATCGTCGCGGACAAGAGCAGAAGAACGACTTTCAGATGAGAAGAGATCTGGATCCCGTACGTGTGGTGATCGGGATTCACCGGCCCCGGAAGCCGGAGACTGTCTTTCATACGCTGAAAATCCAGGACCTTGAAATGAAAATCCACGTTCCCTTCCCGATGGTGGAACGCGCCCGAAAGAACCCCCGTGATCAGCTCGGAAAGCAGGACTGCCGGGACGATCTGGATGGGCGTGAAACCGAAAAGCATCAGGACCGGCGTCATGGTCGTACCGTATCCCATCCCTAGCGTGGAGTCCATGTATTCGCAGCAAAATGCAATGAGAACTATAACGGCGATCATTTGCAATGTTATGTCCGGCATAATCCCTCCTTATGGGTTAAAGAGGGATTAGATTATCAAATTTAGAGGGGAGGGTCTAATTCAATCGCTGGAGAGACAGGTCTGGTTCTTGCCGGCAGCTTTGGCTTTGAGGAGGGCTTCCTGGGCGCGCTCGATGACTTTGTTGGGATTCCGTTCACCCGGCTTCAGGACGGAAACACCGGCGCTGACGCTCACGGAAAAACCCTTGGGGCCGCCCTCGAACGTCACTTTCTCGATCGCCTTCCGGATACGCTCGGCGATCCCGAATGTCGCCGTCGCAAGATTAAATCCCACGAGCAAAACGATGAATTCTTCATCTCCGTACCTTCCTGCCACATCCGGAAGGGCACGTCCCTTCGTGCGGATCGAGTTGTGAATCACTTCGGCAACTTTCTTGAGAACAATGTTTCCCGTCCGGTAACCGTAAGTATCATTGATCTGTTTAAAATCATCCAGATCGAACAGGATCACCGCGAAAGGCTTCCGGAACGTCTGGGCATAATGCATGGCCTGCGCAAGGAACGTGGACACATAGCGCATGACATAAAGCCCCGTCAGCTCATCCCGCAACGCAAGATTCAGAAAATAGAGCCGTTCCCGGTACTCAGCGACCCGGGTCAGGAGAAAGGACAAAAGGAAAAAAGCAAAAACCAGCGTCAGCGGCACCGCCACCCCGAGCCACAATCCGCTCACCGCAAAAACCAGGTACGAGAAAACGATCCAGACAAGTCCCAGAACGATCCCCCCGGTCACGGAAAAAACGAGCCGAAAAGGAATGAACAGCCATCCCGCTAGGATCCCGAGGACAAGCAACAGGAAGGCCTGGAACCAGGGCGACGGCACCCGGATGAATTGCCGGGTCAAGATCGTATTGATGATGTTGCCCACGACGCCGATCCCCGGGCTGCTTTGATCCAAGGGGGTCATTTTGCTGTCAGAAACCGTTAACCCGATCAAACAGATCTTGCCTTTAATATCTTCCGCACCGATCGAAGCGGGCTGCCCCTTCGTGCCCAGCGCGTAACTGTTGAGGATATCGCTGTAGGAATAATAGCCGACGACATCGTTCCATTTTTTCGCCCAATGGATCATCAGGTTGTTCCTGGCATCGCGTGGAAAATCACATTTTTCGGGCGTTGGAACCGGCTTGCCGAGATAATCGTAAGCGACCAGGATCCCGAGGTGCGGCACGAGTTTCTGGTTGAATTTTACAAAAGGATAGATCCGGCGAATGACATTGTCCGCGTCCTGGCTGTAATTGATGTGCCCGATCCCCTTGACCTTCCCGCTGAACACCGCGTCAGACTGGTTCACATAATAGTAATTCTTGAATCCTTCGGATTCGAAAGAGATCGGCAAGTAGACATTCGGCGTCTTTTGGAGCTCCTCGACAAGCGCCTGATCATCCTCAGCCGCGCCCCCTCCCTGTGTCAGGAAAAGATTAAAAACGATCGCCTTCGCTCCCCATTCCCTCAGGATCCGCGTCATGGCCGCGTAATACCTTTTCGGCCAGGGGAAAGCCTTAACGGTCTGGAGGCTTTTTTTGTCGATCCCGATGTAAACGATCCCGGGATCCGTGGCCGGCTGGGGCTGGCGTTTCAAATACTGATCATAAAAATAATTATCGACGGGCTGGAAAAAAGGGGCCTTGGAAAAGTTCAGGCAAAGGGCCAGGATCAGGACGAACCCGAGGAGTTGGATCAGCCGGAGCGGCGTGAAGAAAACGACAAGCCGGCGCAGAGGCTCCGTCGCGGAACCCCGACGCTTCTGGACAAGACCTTCCGGTGTTTTCGACATAGACACGCCCTTATGGTAAAACTCTAAGCAGAACAGGTCAATAGAAGTAACGACCATCTACGGCCAAACCTGACAAAAAATCTCTTCATCTTCTGAAAAAACCACGGCTCAGAGCCTCGTCTGAAAAATATCCGGTAACCTTTTAAGATTCTCACGGTATAATCCTTTTCCCTAAAGGAGGGATTAATCGTGATAAGAAAAGAATGGTTTCGTCCTAAAAAGTTGCGCGTCCTGCTGGCGTGGATCGGAGCTCCGCTGCTCATCTATTTTTCCAGAATGACCGACTTCAGTTACCGGTGGGGTGCCGTGCTCATGATCCTCGGCGAATTGATCCGCATCTGGTCCCTCGGCTTCATGGAAAAAAAAGAAGCGAAACTCGCCACAAGCGGCCCTTATGCCTTTGTCCGCAACCCTCTCTATATAGGAAATTTCTTCCTGGGACTCGGCGTCATTGTCATCACCGCCAACTGGATCATGACACTCGTCTTCCTCATCGGCTTTTTTGCGATCTACCTGGGAACGATCCGCCATGAGGAAGAGGCCCTCCGGAAATTGCTCGGGAAACCTTATGAAGAGTATTGCAAAAACGTCCCCGCATTATTCCCCCGGCTGACACCTTACGTAGCGCCGGAAAAAACGTCTTTTGACTGGAAGCGCGCTTTCAAACACCACGAGTACGTCACGCTCCTCGGGGTCGCCCTGGCCCTGTGCGGCATCCATCTTTACGACGAACTGCTGATCGAGAAAGACACCGTCGTCTCACAGTCGGGACTGATCGCCGTCATTTCGATCCTCGGCCTCATGCTCGCGTTCGAACGGTTGTTCATCAGCAACTTCAATAAAATGTTCGCGGAAGGGCTCCCCAATCTTTTTCACAAAAAAAGCAATAAGTGATTGACCAACGCTCCGGGGAAAAAATATAATCCCTTATCATGATCGATTTTAAAAATAAGGTTCTGATAATCGGCTTCGGCTCCGTCGGAAAATGCACGCTGCCGATCCTCCTGAAACACCTCCGCATTCCCTTCAAGAATATCACCGTTATCGATTTCGCCGACAAGCGCAAAGAACTTGCCCCCTGGATCAAAAAAGGCATCCGCTACTCGCAGGAACGGCTCAACCCCGTCAATGTCGCGCGCACGCTTTCTAAATATGTCTCCCCGGGAGGGATGGTGATCGACCTCGCCTGGAACATCGACTCGCTCGACATGCTCGCCTGGTGCCACGACAACAAGGTGCTCTACATAAACACCTCCGTCGAAGAATGGGACCCCTACGCGAACATCGAAAAAAAGACCCCCCTCGAAAAATCGCTTTATTTCAAGCAGATGGAGATCCGGAAAATGACCGCCAAATGGAACGGCGATTCCACGACGGCGGTGCTCGACCACGGCGCAAACCCCGGTCTCATCTCCCATTTCACGAAACAGGCCCTGCTCGACATCGCTGAAAAGATCGTCCACGAAAAATCGACGCGGAAAGCGGAACGCGGGATCCTGGAACGGCTGATCCGCGAAGAAAAATTCCATCATCTTTCCATGAAGCTCGGCGTCAAGACCATCCATGTAAGTGAGCGCGACACCCAGATCACGGACCGGCCGAAAGAAGTCGATGAATTCGTCGGGACCTGGTCGATCGAAGGCCTCCGCGAAGAAGGGACCTCCCCCGTCGAGATCGGCTGGGGAACGCATGAAAAAGAACTGCCGCCGCTTGCGACCATTCCCGACTACGGACCGCAGAACCAGATCTTCCTCTCCCAGATGGGCATGAACACCTGGGTCCGCTCGTGGGTGCCGAATTACGAGATCGTCGGCATGGTCATCCGCCACGGCGAGGCCTTCAGTATTTCCGAAAAGCTCACCGTCTGGAAAAAAGGACGTCCGGTCTACCGCCCGACCGTCCATTATGTCTACATGCCTTGCAACGAAACCCTTTCGTCCCTTCATGAACTTCGCTGCCGCAACTACGAACTCCAGCCGAAATGCCGCATTATGTCGGATGAGATCATCAAGGGTGCGGACATCCTCGGTTCGCTCGTGATGGGCCACCGCTACAATTCCTGGTGGACCGGAAGTATCCTGACGATCGAAGAATCCCGCGAACTCGTCCCGCACCAGAACGCCACCACGATCCAGGTCGCGATCGGCGTCGTATCGGCGATCTGCTGGATGGTCAAAAACACGAATAAAGGCGCCTGCGTTCCGGACGATCTTCCGCATAAGGAGATCCTCGAAACCGCAAAACCTTATCTCGGCACTTTCGTTTCCGAGGCCAACGACTGGACGCCCTTTGAAAATTACCAGGTCTTTTTCAGGGAAAATCCGGACGCATTCCTCGATAAGAAAAACCCCTGGTGTTGCAAGAACTTCAAGTTCAAGCAGTAACGCCAAATTTATGATCAAAAAAAGATCCCGACAGGAAATCGAGACGAGAAAGAACATGCGCGGCGGGACCGGCGAAGTCACGATCCGGAATTATTTCAAGCCGGAGGAGATCAAAGCCCGCACCCGACTTTGCGCGGAAATGACTCTTCCCCCCGGCGCCAGCATCGGCCTCCACGATCATGTCGAAGAAGACGAAATCTACCTCATCCAGAAAGGCACCGGCATCATGACGGATGGCGGCAAAGAAGTCACGGTCGAAGCCGGAGACGCGATCCTTACGGGCCAGGGAGCCTCTCACTCGATCCGGAACTCCGGAACCGAAGATCTCGTCGTCACCGCCATCATCATCAAATACTAAAAAACCCGTCACACCGTATCAGGGACCCTATGAACTCTCTTTTTCCGGCGAATGTCTTCACCCCGCCAAAAATTCTTTTCCGGAAAGGCTCCGTCGTTGAACTCTTAAAGGAGGCCGCCGAATTCGGCCCTCGGGGGATCCTCGTCCACGGCGCCTCGTTTGAAAGATCCGGTGTCCGGGAAAAGGTCCTCGAAACTTCCGCCGCGGCTCAGCTCCGGCTTGATTTTTTTTGCCGCTCCGCCGCAGAGCCCACGCTCGAGGAGATCAGTGCCATCATTCAAAAAGGCCGTTTCCTGAAAGCGGACTGGATCGCGGGCATCGGCGGCGGAAGCGTGCTCGACCTCGCCAAAGCGGCCGCGGGGCTTTTCCACGCGAAAGAAGCGCCGGGTTATTATCAGGAAGGCGGCGCACTGGCCGAAAAAGGGATCCCCTGGATCGCCGTCCCCACCACCGCCGGAAGCGGCTCGGAAGCGACACTGAATTCCGTCATCATCAACCCGGAAAAAAAAGTGAAGCTTTCGATCCGGCATACTAATTTCCTCGCCGCGAAAGTCATTCTGGACCCGGAGCTGCTCCGCGGAGCTCCGTTCCAGGTCCTCTGCCACTCCGGCATGGACGCACTGGTTCAGGCCTATGAATCCTTCATCTCGAAAAATTCCACCTGGTTCAGTGAAAATTACGCGTTGAAGGCCATCCAGTTGATCAACCGCCACATCGTTCCGGCCCTGACGAACGGCAAAGACGAAGACCTTGAGGCGATGATGCTGGGAAGCTTTCTTTCCGGTCTGGCCTTTTCTCACTCGCGCCTCGGAGTGATCCACGGCATCGCGCACCCGCTCGGCGTCCTCTACGGCCTTCCGCACGGGCTGATCTGCTCGGTCTGCTTTGCGCCTTCGATCAAACTGAATCTCCCGGTCATCCGCCAGAAATACGACATTATGAGCCGGGCCGTCGGCATGGATTTCCTGGTCAGGATCACGGAACTCGTCACAACGCTGAAGATCGTTTCCCCCTTCAAAGGCAAACCGGTCCTCGAAAAAGAAACGATCGTCTCCGAAACCCTCAGGTCCGGCTCCACCGCCGCAAACCCAAAGACCGTTACCCGCGAAGACGTGGAATTCCTTCTGCGGGAGATCTTTTAAAAGAAGGGCGACCTCCATTCTTGAGCGCAACGCTCAACGGACAACGCACAACGTCAAAACCTTTTAAAATCGTTGCGCGTTGTGCGCCATACGTTGCGCGCAAAAATATTCTTTTATTTTTGCATTTATGTTAGCATGAATTTATGAACCATTTTTTTCAGTACATGGCTGTTTTGCTCCTGACGCTGCTTGCCAAAGCCCTCCCGGTGGAAATCTCGACCTGGATCGCCCGCCGCGTCGGCGACCTTTCTTATCTGATCCTCGCAAAACGGCGGAAGATCGCCCTTGAGAACGTCACCCGCGCCTTTGGCGACTCGATGCCTCTTGCCCGGAAAAAACAGATCGTCCATTCAGCCTTCGAGAGCGCCTCGCTTTCCATGATGGAACTTTTCATCGTCGAAAAGATCAAGAAGGACGTCGAAAAACGGATCACGCTCCACGGCAATGAGTTCATGGAAAAAGCCTTTTCCGGAAACAAAGGCGTGGTTCTTGTGATCTCGCACCTGGGCTCGTGGGAATATCTTTCTTTCCTTCCTTATTTCACCAAGCGTCCTTGGGCCGTCGTGGTCAAGGATATCAAGAACCCCTATCTGGACAAAGCCATCGACGCCATGCGCCGCATCATGACCGTGGTCCCGATCCCCAAAAACAGTTCGATCCGGACCATTCTCAAAGAACTCAAAAGCGGCCACGGCGTGGCGATCCTGATCGACCAGTGGGCCGGCGACCAGGGGATCTGGAGCGACTTCTTCAATATCGGCACGTCGACCACGTCGATCCCCGCACGCTTGGCAGAAAAGACGGGATGCGCGCTGGTCCCCGCTTATTGCCTTCGGAAGAGCAGCGGACGCTACGAGATCCATATTGATCCGGCGCTTCCGGTCAACACCTGCGAGGCCGGTTGGGAAAGCCTGATCACAAAACAGCTGAATGAGGTCCTGGAAAACCAGATCCGGAAATATCCCGAGCAATGGCTTTGGGGGCACCGGCGGTGGAAGGACCGGAGCATTTCGAGAACGGCTGAATGAACCTTGAGATCAAGATCGAAAAACTCGTCTTTGGCGGCGACGGTCTCGGTTTCGTCGACGGCAAGGCCTGCTTCGTCGCGGGCGCGGTCCCCGGAGAAAAGGTCCTCGCCCGCGTCTCGAACGACAAACCGAACTACTGCAAAGCGTCGCTTTTGCGCGTCCTCGAACCCGCCCCCGAACGCATCATCCCCCCCTGTCCGTACGTCGAACGCTGCGGCGGCTGCCAATACCAGCACCTCCCCTACGCGGAAGAGCTTCGCTGGAAAGAAAACCAGGTCCGCGAAAGTTTTCAGCAGGCGTTCCGCGAGCATTGCCCGCCGATCGAACCGATCCAGCGCGGCGCGAACGATTACACCTACCGCACGAGCATCACGCTCCACCGGACTCAGCAAAAGGGCCACAAACCCCAGCGCCTCGGTTTCATCGGCCGCGACAACCGCTCGGTCATCCTGATCGACCGCTGCCTGCTCGCGGACGAAACGCTGAAGAACGTTTTTACAGCGGAACATATGCTGACGAAGAACGAGGAAAAACGCGTGTTCAAGGCCGGCGAAGGCGGGCGTGTCTACACGAGCGAGAACGAAAAGCTTTATCGCGTGATCGTCGGCGAAATCCCGTTCTGGACGGATTCGCTCGGATTTTTCCAAAACAATCTCGGCGTGACGGACCTGATCGGACGCAAGCTCGGCGAATGGGTGCGGGAGATCCAACCCGCTCGATTTCTGGACCTTTACTCGGGCGTGGGAACGTTCTCATTGCTTGCGGCACCGGAAGTGCAGGAGATCCACTGTTTCGAGGAGAACCCGTACAGCATGACGTGCGTAGAGAAGAACTTCAAGGCGCTCGGCGTGACGCTCGCGGGGATCCACCCGGGCAAAGTGGAAAAACGTTTCCCTCACTTCATGGTCCACAACCACAAGGAGCGGACATTGATTTTTCTCGACCCGCCGCGCCAGGGTATCGCCTCATCGCTCGCGGAATTCCTGGCAAAAGAAGAGGTTGCGGAGAATATCGCTTTTCTTGCCTGCGATCTCCCGATCCTGATCCGCGATCTCCGGCTCCTGCTCACGCAGGGCCGCTACGCCATCCGGACCGTCATTCCGTTCGACATGTTCCCCCGCACCAAACACATCGAGATCCTCTGCTGGCTGCAAAAGATCTAACCGCAAACAACAATCCACAGACTGCAGACCACAAAAACTCGGGTCCCAAGCTCCAATCGAGGCCCGGGGATTTGAGAACCTAGGACCGTTGTTTATCCAGCTTTAAGAAATGCATCCACGGCTTTAACGAACGCTTCACGCTCTTCGATGTGAATGTTATGAGCCGCGCCCGGGACGGGCTGAAAAATGCCTCCGGGGAGCTCCCGGGCAAGCGCTTCGGCTTCTTCGGGGAGGATCAGAACATCTTCCGCTCCTTCCAAAACAAGCGTTCTGGCCTTGACCCTGTTCAGGCGGTCACGCGTGTCAAAGGCGGAGATGGCATCGATCTGCCCCTTGAATCCGGGGAGCTGCTGTTTGTAGCGGTTCCGAAGTCCCTTTTTGATGAGAGCCGCGATAAAAGTTTCGCGGGCAAGCGAACTCTTGGCAAAAAGCCAGGGTGTCCATTCGCGGAGCCAGGCTTCCGGATCGGTCCCCTCCTGCAATTCCCTGTAGAATTTCAGAAAAAGCTCATTGTTCCGTGCGGAGGAAACGGCAGCCGTGCTCGCCAGCACAAGCCGGTCGAGACGTTCGGGATAGCGGATCGCGAATTCCTGCGCGACGTACCCGCCCAGCGAATGCCCCAGGATATGCGCCTTGGGGACCTTCAAATGATCGAGAAGCCGCAGGACATCCTCGGCCATGGCCGCCACCGTGTACGGCTTCTCGGGGATCTTGCTCCGGCCCGCGCCGCGGTTATCGATCGTGATCGTCTGATAATGTTTCGGAAGCCTCGCGATCACCCCGCTCCAGCTCGCGCCGTCGGCCCCGAGGCCTGCGATCAGAACCAGCGGCGTCCCCTCCCCGCACACCTCATAATAAAGAGGCACCTCGCCCGCAAGCATCGCCCCATGACTTTGTCGCCTATCGTGTATGATCATCGTCTCCGTCTCAATGAAAGCTCTGAATGTCCGTCACATGTTTCTTCTTGTAGAGGAACTCTTTCTCGATCAACGGCCGCGCGATTTCAGCCCGCCAAAGATCGACAACTCAAAGATCTTGAAAAAACAATCCACCTGGCGGAATCCGATCTTGCGGAGCCACCGGCATTGCGCTTCCACCGGCGCGAGGATATTCGTGTCCAGAAGCTGGTTGTGATAAAAATCCCGGCTGACCTTCTCCCGGGTGAAGGAGCGGTCCAGGCGCCGAAGCCGCGCGTAAAGAGCATCGATGAAGTATTCGCTGAAGATCTTCTGGATCTCCGGGGTCGCGGACTGCACGTGCTCCAGGTTCAGAAAAAGCCCTCCCGGCGCGAGCAGATCATAGATCTGCCGATAGATCTCCTTTTTCTTCCGGTCGGTCTGATGATGGATCGAAAGCCCGGAAACGATCAGATCGAACCGGCCGTGACCGGCCACCGACCGCGGCCAGGCGGATTTTCCGTAGTCCCCTTGAATGAAGGAAAGGTGCTTGTGGTTCCGGGGCGCCTTCTTCCGCGCGGCCTCGATCATCGTCTTGGAAAAATCGAGGAACACCCCCTTCGCCCGCGGGTATTCGTCCAGGACCGCCCAGCCCAAATGCCCGTCGCCGCAACCCAGGTCGAGAAAGCTCGTCACTTTCTTACGCATTTTACGGATTAAAGTAAGAAGCACTTCCGTCTGGACTTTCGCGAGGGGGATCGCCGCGCGAACGATCTTCAAATACCGCTTCCCCAGTTTCTCATCTTTCCACAGATCCACTTTTTTCATAGCGCCCTTCCTTCACTCGAATTTATGAATACTTACCAGGACGATCGATCCGCGGCAACCCGGCCCATTTTACCAATAACTTATTTTCGGCTTATTTGACCCGAAGGTGAAGACGAAGATCCAGAACATGGCTCAGCCGGAGAAGGAGGTCGAGTGAAAGATTCTGAAGCCCCCGCTCAATTCTGGAAATATTGGCCTGCCGCGTACCTAACTCCCGGGCCAAACCCTGCTGCGTCAGCCCCTGCCTGAGCCTCGCCTTCGCCACAGCCCTTCCGATCTCTCTCTGTAATGCTACAAGCGACGTCTTTGCCATAGCTAACAGCCTCCGGGACTTCCCCCTTTTGCCGGAACTCTTCGCCCCACACTAACTCTACGACCGACACTAACTTTACGGCCGACACGAACCCTTCAACCGAAGCGAACTCTTCGACCCACACTAACTCTCCGTCCTACACAACTCTCCGGCCTACGCAACTCTCCGACCAGCGCTAATTCTCCGCCTACACGAACTCTGCAGCCGGCACGAACCCTTCAACCGAAGCGAACTCTTCGACCAGAACTAACTTTCCGACCCACACTAACTCTCCGTCCCACACGACTCTCCGGCCTACGCAACTCTCCGACCAGCGCTAATTCTCCGCCTACACGAACTCTGCCGCCGGCACGAACACCTCAACCGAAGCGAACTCTCCGGCCAGAACTGACTTTCCGGCCCACACTAACTCGTCCGTCAACACCAGTTCTCCAGCCAACTCAAATTCTCCGTCTTACACAACTTTCTGTCCCACACGGTTCTCCGCACCACACCCCCACGGCTATTTTGCCGTATATCATATATGATATACGGCAAGAAACCCATGGAATTGAACTCGGTCGGCTTATGAGTGTCCGGGCTACAGACTTCGAACGGACTGAGACCTGGCGGTGTCGTAGAAAGAACGTTGGCCTCCCTGCCGGGGGCCAAACGGAGGTCCGCGGTCCTATTTTGCGGCGGATTTGAACATCCAGAGCGCGAGGAGGAACGCCACCGCCGCTCCCACAAAACTCAATTCCACGGGAATCGCGGTTTGCCCCACCGTTACCGGCGTTTTCAACAAATACCTCACGGCATGCGCCAGCGCCACCGCGAGAAAGATGACTCCCGAAACCATCAACGGCCTTTTCTGCATGTTTCCCCTCCCGCTGTTAACCTCTCGATGTCGTGTACGGCACACCTTGAGAAGTGACGGCATCACATTTGATTAACCGAATCAAATGCCTCCCGGACGACGTTCGATCCACAAGCTACTTTTTTTTACCACTAGGTGTCGCTCCGAGTCGGAAGTACAACCGCTCATAAGTGTCGAGCAACTTATCCATCATTTTGTCAGCAGCATCCACTCTTTCAGGGCTTCGCAATTTAGAAAGCAGGTCGATCAACGCCTTTGCTGGCAACTTGATCACTACGGTTCTTTCATGCTCGTGATATATTTCACGAACCCAATCCAATTCCTTACCTTTTTCCAAATTCACGCTCTCAGCTCGATTAACAATAAAACCAAGGCGTCCATACTCTCCCGTCAAGTAAGATAACATTTGCCTATATTCTTGAGGCCCCAGATCAGCTGAGAAATTTTTAATCTCAAATATTACTTGGCGAACGCCATAGTCATGGAGAATCCGCTGCCACGCATCTGTTTTCCCGTTATTTCGCGCAACAACATCCCTACGTTGCGTCGCGTTTTTATTAGGATGCAGCTCGGCGCTCACTAGCCCCCCAGCAAATACAATTTTTAATACTGTCAAACACCACTCCTCAAACTCTGTTGCGCCGGTGTCGCCATGAGGAATTTTTGCCAGCTCCGCCATTAGTTGGCCCAATTTCTTTTTTCTGATTTCGGGGGTTTCAGACGACACTTCGATATCGTACTCATCGTGGATTTCATCAACTTCCGCCGCTGGCAGTTTTTCCTCTTCGAGATTCAACGCGATCCAATAGCATGGATGCACAAGCAATTCCGTCTCTCTAACAACCAAAAAATCAGGATCTTTCCCATCGTGACAAAAAACAAAACTCGAGGCATCGTTCTTCCACACCCCTAAAAAACCAACGCTAAAAAGACACTTAACAATTTCTTCTGGCCTCTGAAATATTTTTAAGGTTTGAATTTCAACAGGCTTGAGGCTCTCATTGTTTATAATGTCATAAAGCAATTTTTCTATACTTCCAAAGGTGTTTTTTGCGCTGGCACCCGCAAACGCGTGTACGCAAAGACTCAAGCCTGGCACTATCCCTTCATATTCTTTCTTCAGGTCATCAAGACGCGAACAAGAAATTTCTCTAGCAGACACATCAATATCATCTTCGTAGATTTCATTTCGTTTGTTCGACAGAGCATGGTTAAAAGCTCTATTCATTAAAACGATCAGATCTCTCGGCCGATATAGCGTCTGACGTAAGCATCGTCTGAAGCCCGTCATGCCACTCAATTCGCGAAAAGCTATTGCATTCCACACTTTAATGCTTTTATCATTCTCGATATTAAAAACTTTTTGTATTCGGCTGCAAATCATATCGAGCAAATGTTGCTCATCCCAATGCAATCTCAAAACATCACCTTCGATATTTCGGGAATAATCAGGATCCTGCAACTGAATTGCTCTAAAAATATTGTCGCGTAGAAATGCGGTCGCTGTCGTCCTGGGCAAACTCGTACTAAGCTGGTCCAGGGCATAAAGCAGCCCTGTCAAAATAGCAACCCCCAACGAATCCGGCTCATACCCATCGTCTAATCTGTCAGCTAGAATTTTTACGGAGTAGTGTGCGCCATCAAGCACATTTGCTGCCATTTTTTGGAGAGAGGTAATACCCAACGACGTTGTTAACGCGGCTATTCTCCGTTCAACAGGAACGGAGGTATCTACTTTTTCTTCTAAGGCCGAATATAGCCGTGCCGTTAGACTTTCCCCGCGGCGAGACCAACCTTGCGCCAAGATACGGATATCTGCTTTCTGCTCAGAATTTAATTTGTAATTATTCATACAAGCTACAAGAATTTCATTCAGAACAGCATATTGCCACGCAATGTTACATGCCGCGCGCAAATAATTTTGTTTTTCTCCAAACAAAGAAACGAGACTGCGTAAACCTATAACGTCTGCTTCTCCAGGGGTTAGATCAATTACTGTAGTCTTGACCGCATCATGCAAATAGCTCTTTAGCTTATAGTGAAGAGCACTCTTCCCCGTTCCTCTCCGGCCAACGACAATACGCCTTTTACTTTCTTCAATCAGCGATCTGTATTCGGAGGTTTCATAGAAAGCATGGTCTAGCATGTATTGATCTAATTCTGCCCGTAAGTCACCCAATGGATTAGTTTTCATGTCAATCCTTCCTTTTTAAAATCACCGCACAATACAAGTAATAGCCCCTTCGAACGAATAATTACTCGCTAACGCGAACCACTGAATTCCGGGGGCACATTACTTAATGCTATTCCCTCACCCGAACTGCGAGACCTTTTCGCAAGAGTTCGTTATTGAGATAATCACCTCGCCAAGCTGAGATTCTTCGCTTTGCTCAGAATGACGAAAACAAAAAAGGCGGTTTCCCTTTTGAGGAAACCGCCTCAGACAATGCAAAAAGACGAGAATCCCACCGCCCCAAGCTGATAGCCTGGAGCGTACCCGGCTCTCGCGCTGTTCGCTCGTGTCCGGTTACGGGCACTCGATCAAAAAAAACACTGCGTGAATTCTCTGCTCCTACATCCCAAGTTTCAAGGAAAATTAGCGATTTTTTTCGGAAAATTCTTTTACTCGCTTCCCCGAACGGGAAAAGTTTCAAGGGATATTACGGCCGCAGTCCACGGACTGCAGACTGAAGACCGGAGACGGAAAATCTGTGTTCTCGGATCTGACAGACTCTTTCCTAAAATGTTCCTCGAACACGCCGATCAATTTCGTTCAATTTATAGCATTCATGGAATTCTTTTTAAATCATATTTTATTTGATTAATCGTGAATCTCATGATATCCTTTCCTTATGAGAAACAAATCGGAACTCATAAAGCTTGAGAAAGTCACCCGAAGAATCTTCCTTATCCGTGGCCAGCGCGTAATCATGGACTCCGACCTGGCCGGGGTCTACGGCGTTAAGACCAAATCTCTGAACTTGGCCGTCAAACGTAACGGCGCGAAATTCCCCGCCGATTTCATGTTCCAGTTGACCCGCAAGGAGGACGAAACTTTGAGGTTTCAAATTGAAACCTCAAAAAAGACACGGGGCGGCAGACGTTACCTGCCCTACGCCTTCACCGAACACGGGGCCATCATGGCAGCGAATGTCCTGAACAGCCCCCACGCGATACAAATGAGCGTTTTTGTGGTGAGAGCTTTTATCAAAATGCGGTCTTTGTTATCGGACAACAAAAAACTCGCCGAAGAACTGAGGGCGCTGGAAAAGAAGCTGACCGGACGGCTGAATGTTCATGAAATCGCGATCGTGGATGTTTTGCGAAAGCTCATGAAATTACTCGAGCCCCCACCCGAAGTCCCCATTCCCGAGAAGCCGCCCATTGGGTTCCAACCGTAGACCTACCCCGCAGGGACGATAAAAAGCATCGAGGTCAGCTCTGTACTTTGACGGCTAGTCCCTTTTGCAAAAGTTCGTTGTTGAGGTAGAGCTGTTTGCCGTCCTTTGAGGTTACCCAGACGTCGGCTAAGTACCTGTCATATTTGTCGGACTTGGTGGTTTTAATCAATATTGCGGGACACGGGCCACGGTCCACGGAACACGCCAGGACCTGCTCGACAAAGGCTTTGGCTTCCTTCCCTTCCTTGCTGATCAGTTCCGGGCAGTCAATAGCGCGAAGGCGCAGGGTCTGGACACTGCGGACGCCAAAGCCGAGGTCGACCACGGCTTCCAGCGTGTCTCCGTCGAGCACCCTTTTCACCCAGGCGCGGTAAGTGTAAAGGTCCCCTTCCGTGCGTTTGGAAAGACGGATCAAATCCGCGGGCGCGGAGCCTCCTCCCGCGAACGGAGGCGTGGATTCGATCAGAGCGCCTTCTTTGAAACGGAGATCCTTGGAGGTCTTGTAATAATTGGAAAACCCAAGATCAATCACCACCTTACCGGTCTCGGGACCCGACAGGGCTTTGACGACGCGGTACGTCCCGGGCTTCCCGGGTTCGGCTTTGAGCGAGGGAGAAGATTCCACCGGCTCTGCGGCGGCGCGGGCTTCGGCCTTCGCCTTCCCGACCTTGACCTTCTTCACTTCCTCGCGGGTTTGGTCGCGGTTCCATTTCTCTTTCACCGCTTTTGCGGCAAGGGTTTCCCTTTCTTTGGGATCGTTGACCGCAAGAAGGGCCTGGTACTGGCTCCAGCTCAATTCATCGGCCGGCCGATGAATTGGGTACGTCCGCGCGAATTGGAGCATGTAGCGTAGTTCGGTCTCACTCTGGCCAAGGTCCGCGGCAAGACGCTTCATAACCTGTTGGCCGTAGTCCGCGCGCTCTTTGTGCTGGAGGACATGCGTGTCAATGAGCTTGCCGATCTCCCACGCTTCGCGGACCTTCTCCTGGTCGACGGCCTTCTCGACACGGGCCACGCTCTGCGCCCGGGCGTCTCTCACGGCCGTCAGGAGTTCCTCATAAGTCGTCACGGACGCCGCGGCGGGCGCAGCGCCCGGGCCGGCGACTTCTTTGGGAGTTTCTTTTTTCCCGGGGGTTTCGGCAAAGACAAGCGCGGGTGAAACAAGAAGCAACGCGAGGGATAAAGCGGAGAGAGCTGTCCTTTTCATGGAGAACCTTTCCTTAATGAGAGACCGGCTTCCAAAGAATGAGAAACCGAGGTGAGAATATTCTTCCCCGCCCCGCCTTGCAACACTTTTTATGGGGCTTCCCCCCGGGGCAGAAAATGCGGCCAAAACTTGCAATATGTGTGCGCACATATTATACTTGTATTAGAAAATAAGGAGGACCCTATGCCGAACATGACACTCTCGATCCCTGCCGACCTGAAGGCAAAAATGGACCGTTTCAGGGAGATCAACTGGTCCGAGGTCGCGAGACAGGCGATCTTTCAAAAGACCCTTGTCATGGACCGAATGAATCAGCTGATGTCCTCCAGTAAGATCAGTGAGCCGGAAACCGTCTACGAAGCCCGCAAGATCAGCCGCAAGGTCGCGAAAAAACACAAAGCATCCTGATATGGAGCTGGTGGTCGACGCCAACATTCTTCTGGCGGGCTTCATGAAAACCGCCGTGACGCGGGAACTTCTTCTGGACTCCCGGCTAAAGCTGCACGCGCCGGAATATTTGGTCTATGAAACCCGAAAACACCTTCTCGGAAATTCCGACCTGAAACGCCGCATCGGTCTTTCCGCCAGTGAGATCGATAAGATATGGTTCCTTCTTACCCAGAATATCGAATCCCACGCACAGGGAGACTACCAAAAAGCCCACGCAACGGCACTCAAACTTGCGCCCCATGCCGAGGATGCTCCTTACCTCGCATTGGCGCTGAGCATGAACATACCCGTGTGGTCGAATGACAAGGCGATGGCCATGCAGCCCAGGATCCGAATCCTGACGACACGCGACATTCTTGTCATGCTCCGTTAGCCTCTGTGAATGGACGAATACCGGCAGGACATAGTTTCAAAAGAAGTGGATCGATCCTCTCCCGTCCCCTCTCCATGGAAATCCAGGATCGGTTTCTATTTCTGATTTTATCCTGAATCTGGAAACCTCAACGGGAAGACCGGGCTGAAGATCGGGGGAAAAGAGTCGTCTAGACCGCGGAACCAACAACAGCGCCGCTGGCCCAGGCCCAGGCGAGCTGGTAGCCGCCGCGGGCGCCCTGGAGATCGAGCATCTCTCCCGCAAAATAAAGGCCTTTCTGCAATTTCGATCCGAGCGTTACGGGGTCGATTTCATCCAGCGCGACGCCGCCGGCCGTGAATTCCGCTTCGTTCCAGCCGCGCGTGCCGTTCACTTTGAATTCCTTGTGTTTCAATAAGGGGGACAGTCCCCTTAAAGTCGTCAGGGGGACCGTCCCCTTTAAGCCAAGAGCCATCGAGAGCTTATGCGGCAGGATCCCTTCGAGAAGATGTTCGGCCGGCATTCCGCGCGCAAGCCGCCTTTCAAGTTCTTTCGCAAGTTCTTCCTCCGTCATGAACGGCACAAGGTCCGCGATCACCGACACTTTGTTGATCCTGTCGCGATTCATGGCGATCGAGATCTCTTCACTCACGTCAAGGACCGCCGTGCCCGAAAGCCCGTACTGCGTGAAAAGGAGTTCGCCCGAGGCCGTCCGGAAATTCTTGTTCTGAATGCGGCTCGTCACCGTCGCGCGGACTTTCTGCCCCTGCAGAAAATGACACCACGGGTCCTTCACAAGGAGCGGCACCGTGCTCGGCACCGGCTCCGTGATCGAATGGCCGAACTTTTTCGCGAGCGCGTAGGCCTCACCGTCGGAACCGAGCGCCGGATACGATTTCCCGCCGGCACAAAGGATCACTTTTTTCGCTCCAAAACGTTCCTCGCCCGCGGTCCTCAGCTCAAAACCTCCCGCCACCGCGCGGATATCCCGCACATGACAATCGAGTTTGACCGGAACCTCCAACCGCGAGATTTCAAGTTCCAGCACTTTCAGGACCGACGCCGCCTGGTTCGTCACCGGGAAAATGCGACCGTCCGGTTCCGTATAGACCTCAAGGCCGAGCTCCTTGAAAAAACCAAGAATGGCCTCTTTGCCGAATTTTTCAAACACGGAAGCGACGAGCTTTTGCGCGTCCGGGTTATAAAAAGAAGGGTCCGTCTTTTCATTCAGAAGATTGCAGCGGCCGGCGCCGGTCACGAGGAGTTTTTTCCCGAGCTTCGGCATTTTCTCGCAAAGGAGTACGGAATCGCCTTTCCGCTTCGCAAAAATGGCGGCGACCATGCCCGCCGCCCCGCCCCCCACAATGATCACATCGTAAGATTTCATCTTTACTCCATTCGCGTAACGAACCCGTTTTTAGTTTTTGCGTTGCGCGTTGCCCGTTCTCCGTTGTGCGAGCTTCGGTTGCACCATCAGGCGCTGCGCCTCGCGCTCTTTATAAGTTTTGGCCGAGGCCACCGCCTCGCCCGTAAAAGGATGCTTCCCCGTATAATACATGCAGGATGAAACAGTCATCGGCAACGGCATAAAATCCTGTACTTGTTCCGGGTGCAGGCGGTGCTCTTTCAAGTACGCCGCAAGCTCGCGCGCCTCCCGGACCCCGGACCCCGGATGCGAGCAGATCCAGTAATTCACGAGGTATTGTTCCTTGCCGGCGCGGGCGCTGAAAGTCCTGAAACGCTCCCTGAATTTTTCGTAAACTTTCATCGACGGCTTATTCATCAATTTAAGGAGCGGTTCGGACGCATGTTCCGGCGCAACCTTGAGCTGACCGCTCACATGGTTCCGGCACAGCGCTTCGAGATACCCGTCGGATGTTTTGTCGACCAAAAGATCGTAGCGCAACCCGCTCTGGACAAAAAGATGCTTCACGTTCGGGATCTTAAGGACCTCGTTCCATAATGCAACCGTCTTCTCATAGCCGAGTTTGAGACTCCCGCATTTCGAGGGCATCATGCACTGTTTGTTCCGGCAAGCCCCGGCGATGCCCCATTGATCGCACTCAGCGCCGTAAAGGTTCGCGGTCGGCCCGCCGATGTCGGTAATCGTTCCTTTGAATTCTTTCATCCCCGCAAGCAACCGCACTTCTTTCAGGATCGACTCCTTGCTCCGGCTCTGGATCATCCGGCCCTGGTGCGCGAAAAGCGAACAAAAACTGCACTCCCCCGCGCAACCGCGATGGGCCGTGATCGAAAACCGTACTGTCTCAAAACCGGGGACGCCGCCTTGCTTGTCATACAGAGGATGCCAGGCCCTGACAAAGGGTAATTGATAAATATGATCGAGTTCGGCCGTGGTGAGCGGGAACGGGGGCGGCTGCTGGATCAAAAACCGGTTCCCATATTTTTGTACGACCGGCCGGCCCCGGACCGGATCGCCCTCAAGATACGCCAGACGAAAGGCCTCATTGAATTTATCGGGATTCGCGCTCACCTCGTCAAAGGAAGGAAGCATGACGGCATCCTCGAACCCTTCGAGACCGTTCCGTAAAACGGCCGTGCCACGGATATTGTCCAGACCCTTTTCAAGGGCCGGCCTTGAAATTCCGGGACCGGATTTCAGAAGGGTGTCCATACGCCGGGCAACCTCGACGATCTGCTTTTCGGCCATCCCGTAGATCAGCATGTCGGCTTTTGAATCAACAAGAACGGAGCGCCGTACCGCTTCGTCCCAATAATCAAAATGCGCGAGACGGCGAAGGCTCGCCTCGATCCCACCGATCACGACCGGAACGCCGGGGAAAAGGCCTTTGATCTTGCTGGTATAAACGATCGTTGCGCGGTTCGGCCGGAGTCCGGGCTTCCCGCCGGGAGAATAGTCGTCTTTGCGGCGGGGTTTTTTGCTGGCGGTATAATTGCTGACCATCGAATCCATATTTCCGGCCGCGACGCTGAAAAAAAGCCGCGGCCGCCCGAGTTTTTGAAAATCCGAGGAAGTTTTCCAATCCGGCTGGGCCATGACCCCGACCCTGAACCCGGCGTCCTCCAACACCCGGCCGATAAGGGCCGTTCCGTAGGAAGGATGGTCCACGTAAGCGTCGCCGGTCACCAGGATGATGTCACATTCTTTCCAGCCCCGGCGGGCCATGTCTTCTTGGGAAACAGGCAAAAACTTCGAACGATCACTCATGCGGTGATTATACCTTTTAATCAGCGCAGCGCACAACGCGCAAAGAACAACGTCTTCGTTGAACGCAAGTCGTTCTCCAACCAACGCCCCGGAAATTTTGACCGTTGCGCGCCTGCCTGCCGGCAGGCAAGTTGCACTCTAGTGATTGATTTCTCCTAGAGGCGCGATTAAGATGGCACGTCTGGAAAAGGAGTCTGTGCAAAAATGATGGAAGCATTCTGGGAAGCCTGGAACGAAACCCTCGCCATGATCCCATGGCTGGTGGGGATCTACGTCCTTCTCGAGATCGTCGAACGGAAGTACGAGCACTTGATCACGGGACGGCTCAGCAAAGCTTCCCGAGGCGGACCGCTCCTCGGCGCTCTGTTCGGTTGTATCCCGCAATGCGGTTTTTCAGTGATCGCCGCCGCCCTTTACGGACAACGCACGATCTCGCTCGGGACACTGCTCGCCGTCTTTCTCTCAACCTCCGACGAAGCCGTCCCGATCCTTATGACTCAATCCGCTCAATGGGGCATCGTCGTCCGGCTTTTACTGACAAAGGTTCTGATCGCCACGATTGCCGGATACGCCATAGATTTCTTTCTCCGGAGTTCGTCCCGCGAAAAGAAAGCGGCCCTACATGATCCCGTGGTCTGCGAGTCCAGTCACAGCCACTGCTGCGGCCGCGATCATTCCTGCAAAGAAACCTGGTGGAAATCTTTTATTCTTTTCCCCCTGAAACATGCCTTTCAGGTCTTTCTTTTCATCCTCGTAGCCTCGTGGATCCTCAACGGGATCGTCCTTGTCGCCGGTCAGGAGCGACTGACCAACATTTTACTTGCTCATAATCCGTTTCAACCTATCATATCCGTACTTGTTGGCCTAATCCCCACCTGCGCGGCCTCGGTCACCATCACCGAGCTCTTTCTCAAAGGCGGGATCAGCTTTGGCTCGGCAGTCGCCGGCCTTTGCGCAGGGGCCGGCCTCGGCACTTTGGTCCTGATCCGGGAGAACAAAGATCACCGGGAGACCCTCAAGATCATCGGCCTCCTTGCGGGCATAAGTCTCCTGGCCGGTTTTATTCTCAATCTTTTCTAAAAAATCACGGAATCCGCATTATGGAACAGAAGCAAAAAGGCTCCGTTGTCGCTGCGGAGGGACATTCCCAACGGGAAAAACAATGGGCCGCCAATAGCTCCGTCCTCGCGGCCGTCGGCCTGACCAGTTTCAAGATCATCGTCGGCATTTCGACCGGCAGCCTCGGTATTCTTGCGGAAGCTGCCCACTCCGCCCTTGATTTCGTGGCGGCCGCCATGACCGCCGTAGCCGTCAAAATTTCCGGCAAACCGGCAGACCCGGAACATCCGTACGGCCACGGAAAAGTTGAGAACCTTTCGGCCCTCTTTGAAACCCTCCTCCTTTTGATCACGTGTTTCTGGATCATTTCGAGCGCCGTCCGGCGTGTTTTCTCGGGAAAGGTCGAGATCGTCGTGAACCTCTGGTCGTTCCTCGTGATCTTCATTTCGATCGTGGTAGATATCTCGCGCTCCCGGATGCTTTCCAAAGCGGCTAAAAAGTACAACAGCCAGGCCCTCGAGGCGGACGCCCTGCATTTCGGCACGGACATCTGGAGTTCTCTCGTGGTTCTCGTGGGGCTCCTTTGCGTCAAACTGGGCGAATGGCTAAAAGGCTATGACTGGCTGAACTACGCGGATTCGGTGGCCGCGATCGGCGTCGGGCTGATCGTGATCGTGCTATGCGCCAAGCTGGGCATGGAAACGATCCATGCACTTCTGGATTCCGCGCCGAAAGGGCTGGACCAAAAGATCATCACCGCGGTGGAGGCCCTGCCCGCGGTCGTCGATTGCCACCATGTCCGTATCCGCCACTCCGGCCCGCAGATCTTCATCGATTTTCATGTCCTTCTGAATGGCGATCAAACCCTGCGAGACGCCCACAAACTTACGGAAGAGATCGAAGCGGTCGTGCGCGGCCTCGTACCGAACGCCGACGTCACGGTCCATCCCGAACCTGACTAACGCCAAAACACGAGACTCTTCAAAGAGATATCATGAATTTCTGGGCAAATCTTTTCTATAAGTACCGGCGCTGGTGGAAGGCCTTCAAGATGTACCTCATCCTTGCAGGCCCCGGTCTGATCGTCATGATCGCCGACAATGACGCCGGTGGGATCACAACCTACGCCGCCACCGGTGCGAAGTACGGCTACCACCTTCTGTGGTTCCTCGTCATCCTTGGCCCCATCGCCTACTATGTCCAGGAAATGACGGTGCGGCTCGGCGCGGTCACAAAGCGTGGCCACGCGGAAGCTATCTTTTTCGCGTTCGGTTCTTTTTGGGGCTGGTTCTCGCTTCTCGATCTGATCCTGACCGACTGGCTCACGCTCATCACCGAATTCATCGGCATGACCGCGGCCATGAGCATCTTCCACGTCCCGGGTTGGCTCACTGTCACCGTAGTCTGCGGGATCATGGGATTCATGGTTTTGCAGGGACGCTATTGGACCTGGGAGAAGATCGCTATCCTTTTTTGCACCGTCAATCTGATCTACATCCCAGCCGCGTTCATGGTCCACCCCTCTGTGGGCAACGTCCTCAAGAACTGCGTGGTCCCCCACCTGCCTCCCGGAGGCTTTACGAACGAACTTTTCTTTTTACTGATGGCCAACGTCGGGACCACGATCGCTCCCTGGATGGTCTTTTTCCAGCAAAGTGCCGTCGTCGACAAAGGCATGCAGGAAAAAGATATCGGGATGGGGCGGCTAGACACGGCCCTGGGCTCTCTTTTTACGATTTTAATCGCCACATTTGTGATTATCGTGACCGGAACGGTTCTCCGCGGAATGAACATTGAAAGTGCGGGGCAAGCGGCCATTGAGCTCATGAAAACCAACAAGTATCTCGGTACGTTCCTGGCGATCGGTCTTTTTGACGCAGGATTCCTCGGCGCAATCTGCATTTCGCTGGCAAGTTCCTGGGCGTTCGGAGAGGTGTTCGGCTGGGCGCATTCCCTGAACAAGAACGTGAAGGAAGCCCCCTGGTTTTATGCGTTCTATTTCTTCGCCATTATTTCGGCGGGGGTCGTGGTCCTGATTCCCGGCGCACCGTTGGTCTTGATCACCCTCTTCGTCCAGGTGATCGCCGTCACCCTCCTTCCGGCCGCGCTTGTCTTTTTGATCATCCTCCTGAACGATGAAGCTTCCATGGGAAAATACAAAAATACGTTGTGGCAGAACATCATTAATATTACGATTGTGACCGCGATCATCGCGCTGTCGACCGCGTACGGCATCAGCGCCCTTTTCCCGAACCTTTTCAAGGGGTCTTAAGCCATGGGATCTTTCCTGTATGAATTTTTCATCAATGGGATCAAAAAATTCTTCGAAAACACTTTCGCCCAGATCGCAGAGATCAACCGGAAATACGCCGTCCCGCAGGTCAAAACCAACAAGTGGACAAACTTCGCGCTTTTGATGCTTCGCGGTTATCTGATCTTGCTGATCGCAATCCTGTTTTTAAAATTCTTCACGCTTTTAAAGTAAGAGGCCTCCATGAACAGTTCCATTCCGTTGAGGGACGAACCCGAGCATGTTCATTTCCTAAGCGAGATCGTCGGGACTAAGGTCTTTTGGGGCGACCGGAAGATCGGCAAGCTAGCGGACTTTGTGATCGTCGACAAGGACAAGGTCGCCGAGGTCACGCATTTCTATATTGCCCGCCCGTTCGGCGACCCCTCCCTTCTGATCCCGTGGGAAAAGATCGAATCCATCACCTACAAGGGGATCCAGGTCGACATCGAGGATATGAAGAACTATGAGACCAATCCTCCGGAAGGCGCGATCCTCCTCAAGGATTACATCCTCGACAAGAAGGTCCTGGATATCGAAGGACGCGAGGTCGAGGTCGTTTACGACGTCCGGATGGTCCTGCGGAACAAAAAATTCTATATCAGTGGCGTGGATCTGAGCCGCTACGGTTTCCTGCGGCGGATCGGTCTGAAAGGATTCGCCAATTTCGTCCATTCGCTCGCCTTCAGCATCGGCGCGCGGAGTCTTTATTCCGAACACATGAAAGGTTTCGCCAATTTCCTGTACGGTCTCGCCAATAAGGTGAAGGACCGCACGCTTCCCTGGACCTACATCCAGCCACTGCCGGAACAGATCAGCAGTTTCAAAGGAGACGTCAAGCTGAAGGTCCTGAAGGAAAAACTCGCCGACATGCCTCCGGTGGACCTTGCCGATATCCTCGAGGAACTCGACCACGATCAGCGTGTGACGCTTTTTGACCAATTGGATATGGAACACGCTTCGGACACACTCGAAGAGATCGATCCCAACGTCCAAAGAGCTCTCGTTTCTTCGATGAAAAAAGAGAAGGTCGCCCAGTTGATCAATGACATGACCCCGGGGCAGGCCGCCGATATTCTCTCCGCGCTTCCGCTTTCCGAAGCGCACGCGATCCTGAAACTGCTCGACAAGGAACAATTCGAAAAAGTCAGTTCCATCGTGGAAAAACAGGACGAGAAAGCGCTGAATTACGCTACGATGGATATTCTAAAATTCCGGCCGGAGACCACCACGGCAGCGGCCCTGGACGAATATCAGAAGATCGCTAAGGGCAAGAATGTGATCATGTACCTCTATGTTGTCGATAGCGACGACAGGATCCTGGGTATTATCGACCTCACGCAATTATTACTGGCTCAGGACAACACCCCGCTGAAAGACGTGATGATCGACCAGATCATCGCTTTGAAACCCGACAGCACGCTGAAGGAAGCTTCGGCAATGTTCATCCGCTACGGGTTCCGCGCTCTTCCCATCATTGATGAGGACCGGAAAATCCTCGGCGTAGTTCCCTATCGCGACGTGATGAACCTGAAACACCGTTTCGTCGACTGACGCGCCGCTTTCAAAGTTCCTCTTTCCCCCGATTTAAGATACAATCTCCTCGCCTATCCAACCTTGAGGAGATTTCTATGGATCTGAAAGTATTTTTAGCGACACTCTCTGCTATTTTTTTCGCGGAACTCGCGGATAAAACCCAACTCGTCGGGATCGCAATGTCCTCCAAGACGGGAAAACCGGTCTCGGTCTTCCTCGGCTCGATCGCCGGCTACGCGCTTGTCACATTGATCTCCGTCATTCTCGGTTCGGTGCTTGCGAAATACATCCGTCCGGAATGGATCCGCTATGCCGGCGCAACCGCATTTGTGGTCGTCGGCTTTTTAATGTTTTTCAACAAAATCTAACTCGAGAAAGGAGTACTCATGGCCAAGAAAGCAAAGAAAGCGCCCAAGAAGGCTAAAAAGGCGAAGAAATCCTCCAAAAAATCCAGTTGCGGTTGCTGCTGCCGCTAGATCCGAGAGTTTTATGAACGACCGCAACAAAAAAACAGAAACGAAAAAAGGTTTCTTTTCGAAGCTCATGGAAAAACTCGATAAGAGACTCGAAGAAAAATCGAAAAAGACCGGCTGTGGCTGCAAACCTAAGGGCCCTGAAGCAGGCGGGGATTCATGCTGCAACTAGCCGTCGACCGGTGGGTCTACGGGATCTTACGGCTTCCGCCCGGAACAAAATGGGCGGAAGCCGTCGATTTTTTCATTTACGACTCGATCAAAATCCTCGTCCTTCTTTTCGTCATGATCGCAGCGATCGGCATCCTCCGCTCTTACCTTCCGCAGGAAAAGATCAAGGGATGGATCGGCGAAAAAAAGAACTGGGGGAATTTTTTCGCGTCACTTTTCGGAGCCGTCACCCCGTTCTGTTCGTGCTCTTCGATCCCGCTCTTTCTGAGCTTCCTGAAAGCCGGCATTCCTCTCGGCATCACGTTCTCGTTCCTGATCACTTCCCCGCTCATTAATGAATATCTCGTGGTCCTGATGCTCGGGTTCTTCGGCTGGAAGATCACCCTCGCCTATATCTTGAGCGGGATGGCGATCGGCATCGTCTGCGGGATCATGCTTGGAAAAATGAACCTGGAAATCCACCTCGTGGAATACCTGCTGCCGGGGAATTCCGAGGCCGCCCAAGGGCTCCCTCTCCGCGGGTTCAAAGACCGGGTTGTGTTCGGCGTTCGCGAGGCGTCTTCCATCCTGAAAAAACTCTGGCTCTGGGTCCTCGCGGGCGTTGGGATCGGAGCGCTGATCCACAATTACGTCCCGGCACAAACGATCCAGGGGATCATCGCTAAGACGGGATTTTTGTCGGTTCCCATCGCAACGATCATCGGCGTGCCGATGTATGGAAGTTGCGCCACGATTGTCCCTATCGCGGTCGTGCTTTTCCAAAAAGGCGTCCCCCTCGGAACCGCACTTTCTTTCATGATGGCAGTTTCGGCGCTAAGCCTTCCCGAAGCGATCATGTTGCGCCGCGCTATGAAGTTGCCTTTGATCGCGATCTTTTTCGGGATCACAACGCTCGGCATTATTTTCACAGGCTATCTGATCAACTTTCTTCAGCCGGTGCTCGTCCGATGACAAACCATCGCATGACCCGTTGTCCCGTCCTCTTCGAAGACGAACATCTGATCGTGATCAATAAACCCGAAGGGGTCCTCTCTCATCCGAACCCGGGGCACCCGGGCGCTACTTCCGCGTTTGAAGGAAATTACGATCTAGCCGAACGAAAGTTTGAAATCCCCGGAAGTCCGCTCTGGCTCATCCACCGCTTGGACCAGGATACTTCGGGGATCCTTCTTGCCGCGAAGAACGGTAAGAGCGCCAAGATCTGCCGCGAGGCTTTTGAAAAACGGGAAGTGGAAAAAGATTATGTCGCACTGGTTTCAAGAAAACCGATGCCTCCGCAGGGGCAGTGGCGGGATTCGCTCGTCGAACGCCGGATGGGAAGCAGCGTCCGGACGGCCATCGGTCGATCCGGCCCCCCCAACGCATTTCTGACTTACAAGATGAAAGAGTTTTTTCCGAAGTTCAATCTCTCGCTCACCGAATTCAGGCTCGTGACCGGGAAAACGCACCAGATCCGCGTGCAATCGGTTTATCACGGCCATCCGATCGCCGGCGACCGGATCTACGGGAATTTCGGTTTAAACAAAGAACTGCGGGACGCCCTCGGCCTGAAACGGCTCTTCCTCCACGCCTGGCGCCTTCTGATCAAACATCCCGCCAGCGGTCAACTCCTCGAGATCGAATCCCTGCTGCCCGACGATCTTGAAAATTGTTTTCTAAGGTTAAAATAAAAGACTCTGCCCCATTTTTCAAAAAATAAGCTCTAAGAGATCAGCCCAAGCAGCTATTCCACGTCTTCCCAGCCGGTCGGAGAAGTGTGAAGTGTTCCTCCCCCGATCCTTCCCGGAAGATCTTCGCGCCACCAGTAATATTTAATCGCCGGAGCTCCGTTTTCCATAATCATGTCGATCCCGATTTTATGATTCCAGTCATTGGCCGGACTGCTCGCGGGATTAAATCCGAGTCCGAACCCGACCCAGGCCGCCGTCCCCTGCACATACCATCCGTAATAACTTCCCCCGGGAAAAGCATTGGAATAATTCACTTTAATATCGAGTTTGCTCAAATCCGGCGTGAACTCCCCATAGAGGGAAGCATACCGCGCTTCCGACCTCGCGATCACTCCGCAAATTTGCATAGCTTCGGCAAGCTTGGCCTTTTTCGTTTGCGCGAACATCCTCGGAAGGGTCAATCCAGCGAGTACGGCGATGATGACCACGACGATCAGCACCTCAATAAGCGTAAATCCTCTCATCTTTCTCTTCCCTGTCATAGCCCGCGGTCCTCGCCTCCTCACACAACATCCTTAGAAAGTAGTTTGAAACACTAGTATCCGCCTTTATTATCGTACTTTTATGGGAAAATCTTCTCGGGAGAATTCAATGAAAATTCTGCTGCTCCAGCCGCCGGTCCGGGACTTTTATGATACGGACATCCGTCTCCAGCCGATCGGTTTGGCTTATCTGAAAGCTGCCGTCCAAAAGCATTTTCCGTCCATCGAGATCATAATCAAAGCCTACCACCACAGCCGCCACCGCAGAACGATCCCGCTCCCCAAAGAACTTTCTTATCTGAAAGACTTTTACGCAAAAGATGATAAAAGCCCGTTCTCTTCGTTCCATCATTTCTACCATTTCGGCACTGACTTTGAAACGATCGCAGAAGAGGTTGCGAAAGAAAAACCGGATCTCGTAGGGATCTCGGCTCTTTTTGCCCCGTATTACCGTGAAGCACTGGCATGCGCCGCTGCGATCAAGAAAAGATGGCCGGCCCCTGTCATCCTCGGCGGGTCTTTTGTCTCCACCCTGCCCGAGCTCATGCTATCGCATCCGGCGGTCGATTTCGTGATCCGAGGCGAAGGCGAACGGGCCTTTATTGAATTCCTCAAAGCTTTTAAGGCGCCTGGCACCCTTTCAAAGATTCCGAACTTGGGTTTCAAGAAGAACGGAAAAATGATTTTTAATCCTCTTGAAGAAACCTTCCCGCTCAAAGACCTCCCCTTCCCCGATCTGTCGGATCTTCCGAAAGAGGACTATCTTTTCGAACGCAAACCACTTTGTTTCATCATTACGTCACGCGGCTGCCCTTACCGCTGCTCTTTCTGCTCGGTCCGACAGACTTTCGGCCATCATTACCGCCGGCGTTCCACCGAAAACATCCTCGCGGAAATGACGCGGCGTTACGCGGAAGGATACCGTGTTTTTGACTTTGAAGACGATAATTTCGCCTTCGACAAAAAAGAAACCCTGCGGCTTTGTGAAAAGATCGCGAAGGCCTTTCCTCTCAAGGACGTCCAGCTCCTCGCGATGAATGGGATCTGTTACTGGACGCTCGACGATGAAATCCTGGAAGGGATGCGAAAGGCGGGGTTCACCCACTTGAATTTGTCGCTGGTTAGCACGAATGCGAAACTTTTGAAAACGGCGCGCCGGCCGCTCCACAAGAAAAAGTATCTGGCGGTCGTCCGGAAAGCCTCCGGACTCGGTTTCAAGATCGTTTCGTACCAGATCCTCGGCCTGCCGGGAGATACCGTACCCTCAATGATCAGAACGCTTGTCTTCAACGCCGGGCTGCCTATCCTTATAGGTGCATCCCCCTTTTATCTGATCCCCTGTTCCCCCGTTGCGGAATCGTTCGGAGCACCGGATGAAACGGATCTTGTAAAAGCACGCCTCACGGCCATGGCGATCGAAACCCAAGCATTCACCCGTGACGATATTTACACGCTCTTCATTACGACCCGGATCCTGAACTTTCTGAAGGGTCTCCCGCTGAAAGCAACGAAAGTCCCGCTCAAAAAAGCCCTGGCCGCGGCGGAAAAACAGGATCCGCGCTCCTTCAAAGGAGCCGAAATCCTCCGCAAGTTGTTCTTAGAAAAGAAGTTCTACGCCGCAACTTCAAAAGGGTTCGAGGTCCTCCCGAAATTTAAACCGAAACTCTTCTTTCAATTGTGGCGCCAACTGGATAGCATCCAAACCCAAGAGAACAAAACTATCCAAACCCGGGGAGGTGTTTTATGAAACTGACACATCTGATGAAATTCCTTTTCGCGCTCGTGCTCTGCCAGGGGGCCGGCATGGTAGGAGCGGTGTACACGATCCCTGCGATCCCCGGTTGGTACGCCCAGCTGCAAAAACCGTTCTTTTCTCCGCCGAATTGGATCTTCGGACCCGTGTGGACACTGCTTTTCACCCTGATGGCGATCGCCGCCTATCTTGTCTGGAGCAAAGGCCTGGGCGAACCGGCGGTCAGGAAAGCCCTCGTCAGCTTCCTTCTTCAGCTCGCTCTGAACAGTCTCTGGTGCTTCCTCTTTTTTGGCCTCCGTTCTCCCCTCTACGGACTGGCCGAGATTCTTCTTCTCTGGGCCATGATTTTGGTTACAATACTCCAATTCTTCAGAATCTCAAGGCCGGCCGGCTGGCTCCTCATTCCTTATCTTCTTTGGGTGAGCTTCGCGACCAGCCTGAATCTCGGGATTTTCATTTTAAATAGGTAACCCGTACGCACCGGAACCGGAGTATGGATCATGGAATGGTTACACGAATTTTTTTCGAGGCTTTATAACTTCCAGGAACTCATCCGCTGGGGCGGCTACACCGTCCTTGTCATTGTCATTTATGCGGAAACCGGACTTTTGGCGGGATTCTTTCTTCCCGGCGATTCCCTCCTTGTCACCGCAGGCGTTTTCGCAGCCGTGGAGGGAGCCCTCGACATCCGCATCTTGATCCCTCTTCTTGGATGCGCCGCGATCGCAGGCGACAATACCGGTTACTGGCTCGGCCGCCACTTCGGACCGAAACTTTTTTCAAAGGAGGATTCCTTCTTTTTCCATAAAAACCACCTGGCTCGGACCCAAAAGTTTTACGACCGGTACGGCGCAAAAACGATCATCCTGGCCCGTTTCGTTCCGATCGTCCGAACCTTCGCCCCAACTGTGGCGGGGGTCGGTCAAATGCCTTACAAAAAATTTCTCAGCTACTCGATCGGCGGAGGGCTGGCCTGGATCGCAAGCATGACGCTTCTGGGGTTCACCCTGGGGCGTTCCATCCCGAACATTGAAAAAAAGGTTCACTACGTCATCGCAATCGTAATCTTCCTCTCCTTCCTTCCTATTTTGAAGGAGTGGCTCCACAGCCGGAAGAAAGTCTAGCTCTATGCGTGCCATCGTTCTTCTTACCGTTTCAAACATTTTTATGACGGCTGCGTGGTACGGGCACCTGCGGTTCAAAAGCGCGACGCTCTGGAAGGTCATCCTTATCAGCTGGCTTATTGCCTTCGTTGAATACTGTTTCCAGGTCCCGGCGAACCGGATCGGGTCCTACCAGTTCTCGACCGCCCAGCTCAAAACGATCCAGGAAATGATCACGCTGGTGGTGTTTTGCGGTTTTTCTGTCATTTACCTCAAGGAAGAATTAAAATGGAATTACCTGGTCGGGTTCGGCTTCATGGTCGTTGCTGTTTTTTTTGTTTTTAAAAAGTGGTAGGGGAACCCCCTCCCTAGATCTCCGGATCCCTAAATGAAAGGTCGTTATGGCGCTTAAAGAGACTTATGAAAAACAAGGCACTTTTCTCTTCCGCTGGAGAAGTTATCTTCCCCTGCTCGTAACACCGCTGGTTATCGCCGCGCTCCTGGATCCCCAATACACCCACCGCACCTTCACCGGTTTCGCCGGAGGGCTTTGGGCCACGATCTGCATCCTGACCTCTTTCGCGGGGCTTCTGGTCCGCTGCCTCGTGGCCGGTTTCGTTCCCTTGGGCACCTCGGGTCGAAATACCGAACGGCAGGTCGCCACAAGTTTGAACACCAAGGGCATGTACTCCCTCGTCCGCAATCCGCTATACCTCGGGAATTTCCTCATCATCCTGGGACTTTTGCTTTTTATCCAGGTCTGGTGGTTCGCGCTGGTCGGGATCGCCATCTTCTGGATCTTCTATGAACGCATTATTTTCACGGAAGAGGAATTCCTACGCGGGAAATTCGGCGCGACGTTCGTAGACTGGTCCATGAAAACGCCGGTCTTCGTTCCGAAACTCTCGGGCTGGGAAAAGCCGGAGCTCCCCTACGCTTGGAAGATCGTCATCCGCCGCGAACACTCGACCCAGTTCGGGATGATCTCCGCGCTGACCTTGCTCGGGATCGCGGGAGACCTTTTTACGACGCCCGACCATAAGATCGGGACTTTCTGGTGGATCTTCTGGGGCATTTCTCTGGTGGTTTATCTTGTGTTTCGTTTTCTGAAAAAGAAAACCCGTCTGCTGGATATCGAAGGCCGGTAATCGTTCAAAAAGAGGTGCCACATGAAAAAGTCCCTTGGCGCGAGAACCATCCTTTTCCCAACCCCCGTCCTGATCATCTGTTCCTATGATGCCCAGGGCGTCCCCAACGCCATGAACGCGGCGTGGGGCGGCATTTGCTGCTCGGAACCGCCCTGCCTGACGGTTTCGGTGCGGAATCACCGGAAGACCCATGAGAACATCCTTCTCAAGAAAGCGTTCACGGTAAACATCCCTTCCGAAAAATATATCAAAGAAGCGGATTATGTCGGGATCGTTTCCGGAAAGGACGAGGACAAATTCAAGGCGACGGGACTGACTCCCGTCAAAAGCGACCTTGTTGAAGCCCCCTACATCAAGGAATTTCCGTTCGCGGTAGAATGCGTCCTCAAGGAATCCCACGTCCTGGGGATCCACACGCAGTTCATCGGTGAGATCAAGGATGTTAAAGTCGATGAATCGGTCCTAAATGCCAAAGGATTCCCGGACATCGAGAAGATGAAGCCCTTCATGTTCGATCCCGGCACAGGATCTTATTACAGCGCCGGCAAGTACCTCGCCCAGGCTTTTTCGATCGGAAAGAAAAAATAATTCATGACGAAATGGTTTTCCCTCATCCTCGGCGGCGCCCTGGGAACGATCGCGCGTTATCTCCTTGCCGGCGCTGTTTATCAGGCATGGGGAACCGGATTCCCCTACGGAACCCTGATCGTCAACCTCAGCGGATGCTGGTTGATCGGTCTTCTGGCTGTGCTCAGTGATGAGAAATTCCTCCTGGGACCCGACGCCCGCATTCTTCTGATGATCGGTTTTTGCGGTGCCTACACGACTTTTTCGACGTTCATGCTCGAAACGGCGAACCTCATGAAAGACGGACAGAACCTCCGGGCTTTTATGAACATCCTGCTGAGCGTCGTTCTCGGATTCCTGGCCTTGCGTGCCGGCATTTTAACCGGAAAACTCATTTAACCGTTGAGGTGAATTCATGAAACTTCCGTCCGAAGGGAAATTGCTGAGGATCTTTATCGGTGAGGCCGACAAGTGGCAAGGGCAGCCGCTTTACGAAGCGATCGTACTGCTCGCAAAAAAAGAAGGCATGGCCGGAGCGACCGTTTTGAAGGGCTGTATGGGGTTTGGATGCAAAAGCCATATGCACACAACCAAGATTCTCCGGCTTTCTGAAGACCTTCCGATCGTCGTCGAAATCGTCGACAGCGAAGAGAAAATAGGAAAGTTCCTCCCGCTGCTTGACCCGATGGTCAGGGAAGGGTTGATCACGCTCGAAAAAGCCAACGTGATCCTCTACCGCGCCGCTTAAGCCTGCGACTTTTTTCCAAGGCTGCGTTGGATCGATTCCCGGAGAGAATAAACACAACCGCAGTATTTTTGCCGGTAAAAAGCTTCTTCTTTTGAGATCTGCTCCATTTGTTCCTGTCCGCCTCGCAGGCGCCAATTCTGTTCCCAATAGACAAGTCCCGGGAAAAGCGACGCGACACGTCTTCCGGCCCGCGTGACCTGTTCGAAATCCTTCCAGCGTGAGATCCCGAGGCTTGTGGTAAAAACCCTGAAACCGTTCTCCGCCGCGTAGGCCGCCGTTTTCGCGAGACGCATTTCAAAACAAACCGAGCAGCGCTTTCCGCGCTCCGGTTCCGGTTCGTATCCGCGAACGGCTTCGTTCCAAAGGTCCCGGTCCCCGTCATGGTCGACGAACGGTACGTTCATTTTCGCCGCATAACGGACCGCTTCCGCTTTCCGTTTTTCATATTCCCCGGCGGAATCGATGTTGGGATTATAGAAGTAAAGCGTCGGCTCGAGCCCGCCATCAAGCATACGCTTGATAATAGAACAGGAGCATGGGGCGCAGCAGGAATGAAGCAGAACTTTTGTTTCCCCTAAAACGGGAAGGTTCAGTTTCGAGAGATTTTCCATAAAATCAGGCGAGGCTAGGGATCCTTTTTAAAGCGGACCGCCTGCATTTCGGGCGAGCCTCGCTCTTTCTAATGATCACAAACGAGCGGGATCGATTCATCGATCAACATGACCGGAATATCGTTCCGTACCGCATAAAGAAACTTTTTATCGGCGCGGACCAGCCCGCTATCGATCGTCTGCGTAACAGTCTTGCCACCGCGATCTTTCAGTTCCTTTTTCGCGATCCTCTCGTTGATCTTCGCGACCAGTGCGGCATCCGCCACCGAAAGACCCTGTTTGGTCTCGGGACAGCACAGAACATCCAAAAGCTCTTGTTTTACCATTGCGGTCTCCTCCCCTTGAACGTTGGCGGCGACATTATACCACCGGATAAAAAAAAGAGCGCCGGCATCCTGCAAATGCCAGCGCTCGCTCCCTTGCGGGACTTACGGGTCGATCGAAGATCGTATCAGGACGTTTCTTCCTCGGACTCCACGGGGGTCGCCTCAGAATAGTCCCCGTTCGGATTCGGTAAAAGGATCTCGCGTGGTTTGGCGCCCTGCTGGGGCCCGATCGCGCCCGAAGCCTCCAGTTGATCGATGATGCGGGCCGCACGCGTATAACCAAGGCCGAGACGCCGCTGCAAATAAGACGTCGAGGCCTGCCGGCTCGTTAGCACGATGTTTTTTGCTTCCTCAAAAAGCTCATCTCTTTCGTTGGAGCTCCCGGCTCCGTTCGCGGTACCGTTCTGGGCGGCCTGGATCTCACTGTGATATTCGGGACGGCCCTGTTTCGATACGAACGCGACTAAACGATTGATCTCCTCCGTGATAATGAACGATGCCTGACCGCGGACCATCTTGTCCGTTCCCGGCTGGATGAAAAGCATGTCCCCGCGGCCCACAAGCTTCTCGGCCCCTTTGCCGTCAAGGATGGTCCTGGAATCGATCGCGGAATTGACCTTGAAAGCAACGCGGGCCGGCATATTGGCCTTGATGATCCCTGTAATCACGTCCACCGAGGGCCGCTGGGTTGCAAGGATCAAATGGATTCCGACGGCGCGCGAAAGCTGGGCAAGCCGGATGATCGCGGTCTCGACCTTGTCCTGGGCGACCATCATCATATCCGCAAGCTCGTCCACGATCACCACGATCCGCGGAATAGCCGCCGGAATTACATTCTCGGAATCTTTCACCTGCGCAAGCTGGGCCTTATCCTCCTCGGACAACTCACGGCTATTGAACGCCTGGATGTCCCTCACCCCCACCGCGGCAAAAAGACGGTAACGCCGCTCCATCTCCATCACGACCCAGTTGAGCGTATTCGCGGCCTTCCGGACATCCGTCACGACCGGCGAAAGCATGTGCGGGATCTTGTTGTAGATCGCAAGCTCGACCATCTTGGGATCGATCATCACGAATTTGAGCTGGCTCGGCTTGCAATAATACAGAAGACCGGCAATGATCGAATTAATACAGACGGTCTTGCCGCTCCCGGTCGTTCCGGCGATCAGAATATGCGGCATCGCCGCCAATTCGGCGATCAACGATTTTCCGCTCGTGTCTTTGCCGAGCGCGAGCGGCAAGATGTACTTCTTCGACTGGAACTCAGGGCATTCGACCATTTCACGCATGTAGATCGCGCGCGATACGCTGTTCGGGACTTCGACGCCGACCGCGGATTTCCCGGGGATCGGAATAATAAAACGGATGCTTGTCGCCTTCAGCGCAAGCGCGAGATCATTCGAATACGATTCGATCAGGTTGACTTTGACGCCGGGTGCCGGCAAAAGCTCGTAACGCGTGATCACAGGGCCCTGTTCCACTTCAACGACCTTAACCTCGAGACCGAACTCGGCAAGAGTTTCCTCGATGATCTTGGAATTGGCCGCAAGATCATCGCCGCCGACTTTTTCGTTCACCGGTTTCCTCAAAAGATCGGGGGACGGAAATTCATACCCTTGATCGGCATCGACAGGAGCTCCGATGATCCCGGTGAAGGTAGTCTCGGAAGCCTGGGACTCGCTCCCCGCCTCCTTCGAAGAAGGCGTCTTAGGCGTTTCGACCTGCTTCGGATTCTTCGCCTTCATCTCCTCTTTTTTGAGAGCTTCCGCCTTTCGGTCGATCTCGGCCTTCGCCTGCGGCGGCTGCGGCTTATACTCATAGGTTTTGATCTTGGTCTCAAGTTTCGCGATCTCTTCGGGCATCCGGGAAGCGGCTTTTTCCTTTTCTTTTTCCAACCGCTGCCGTTCTTTCTCTCTTTGTCTTTCTTCTTTTTCCCGCTGCTTAGCCTCCCGCTCCGCCTGAACCTGGGCCTTCCGCGCGGCTGCCGCAAATTTCTCGGCACCTTTTTGCGCCTTCTCAAGGTTTTCCGTGATCCCTTCGACGCCTCCGCGGATCTTCTTCGTCATGGCGCGGAACATCGGATAAAGCAGAAAATCCGTGGCCAAAAGAAATGCGAAAAGGAATGCACCGCCGGCGATAAAATAGCTCCCCAACTGCCCAAAATATCGCAGGAGATAATTACCGGCCACATAACCGAACGCGCCGCCATAGATGAAGCGGAACTGCGGCTTGACGGAGATGGTTACGATCGTGGCAAGAGCAAGCAGCGTAATGGAAAGTCCGATGAATTTGAAAAGTTTCCTTTCGGGAACATTCTGGAGGAAAAAACACCAAGACCACAGCAGGAAAACCATCGGGATCACGAACGCGCTGACCCCGAACACCATAAAGAGTCCAAACGCAACATAGGCCCCGATAACACCCATGCAATTTTGAACAGGGAAAGAAGGTTGCGAGGTGTAGAAGGAAATATCTTCTGCGCGATAGAAAAAAAGGCTCGCGAAGGCAATAAGCCCAAGCACCAGAAAAAAAACGCCCCAGATTTCGTTAATTCTTTCTTTTTTCATAAGGTATGAAACCGGATTGAATTTCCGCGACCCGAAGAACAAAGCCCGGAGATCCGATCAAGGAACGTCCGCTCTGCTCAAAACAGCGCGATGATCTTAGTGGCCGGTATGGCCAAACCCGCCGGAACCCCGGCGCGTTTCATCCAGATTATCGACTATTTCGAGCTCGGCCTTAACCACGCTTGCAACGACCATTTGCGCGATACGCATACCGCGGGTTACGGTAAAAGCTTCCTTGCCGTGGTTAATAACGATCACCTGGATCTCGCCCCGGTAATCGGCATCGATCGTTCCGGGGGTATTGAGGAGCGTGATACCGTGTTTAATGGCGAGTCCGCTCCGCGGACGGATCTGCGCCTCGGTGTGGCGGGGAAGAGAAATCATGACGCCCGTCGGGATCAGAACGCGATCTCCGGGATGAAGAACGACCGGTTCCTGGCACGCGGCCATAAGATCAATACCGCTCGAACCTTCCGTCTGATATTGCGGAAGCGGCAGACCTTCGAAGTGAGGCAGAGTTTTAACCTGAACGTTTATAGGGTCCATAGAAATATAAAAGGGGCAGGCTGCCTGATACCTTAAGCAGCCTGCCCCTTCATTGAATCCTTAATCGCGGCGACGGCCACGGCCTCTTCCGCCACGATCATCACGATCGCGACGCGGAGGCGCGGCTTCGACCACCGTACGCTGGTCTTCGGGAAGGATCGGAAGGGGTTCCGTCATCGCCTGCTTGATGCTCAGGCTGATCTTGCCCCGTTCATCCACGCTCAGAACCTTCACCTTCACCTTGTCACCGACGCGGAGATAATCCCCGGCGCTTTTCACGAACCCTTCGGTGATCTCGGAAACATGGCAAAGCCCGTCCTTGCCCGGCAACACTTCGCAAAACGCGCCGAACGGCATCAGTTTCTGGACGGTGCTGTCATAGATCTTGCCGATCTCGGCATCCTCGGTCACGGCCTGAACGCGCGCGATAGCGGCTTCGGAAGACTCGCTGCTGATCGCGGCAATAAATACACGGCCGTCATCCTCGATATCGATCTTGGCGCCCGTCTCCTCGACGATCTTGCGGATGTTCTTCCCGCCCGGGCCGATCAACATGCCGATCTTCTCGGGATCGATCTTGAGGGTGGTGATGCGCGGCGCATATTCGGAAAGTTCTTTCGGGATCTTGATGCAATCCGCGATCAGATCAAGGATCTTGAAACGCGCCTGTTTGGCGTGATCAAAGGCTTCCTTGAGCTGAGCCTCGGTGATCCCGTCGATCTTCATGTCCATCTGAAGCGCCGTCAATCCCCCGCGGGTCCCGGCAGCCTTGAAATCCATATCTCCCAAATGGTCTTCGATCCCGGCGATATCGGTCAAACCCTTCCAACGGCTCTTGTCCGACACCATTCCGATTGCGATACCCGCCACTGGCGCTTTGATCGGCACCCCGGCCGCCATCAGCGCGAGCGTTCCGCCGCAAACCGTGGCCATCGAACTTGAACCGTTCGATTCCATGATCTCGGAGACAAGACGGACGGTATACGGAAAATCTTCCTGCGACGGGAGCACGGGTTCGAGAGCGCGTGACGCAAGCGCCCCATGACCGATCTCGCGGCGTCCCGTCCCACGGCTCGGCCCGACCTCGCCGACGCTGTAGTGCGGAAAATTATAATGGAGCATGAAACGCTTGGAATATTCTTTCTCCAAAGCGTCGATGGTCTGTTCATCATCGCCCGTGCCGAGCGTCGTGACGCTCAAACTCTGGGTTTGACCACGCGTAAAAAGCGAAGACCCGTGAGTCCTCGGAAGGATATCGATCTCGCAGGTGATCTGACGAATATCGCGGTCCCCGCGCCCATCCGGCCGTTTGCCTGTGGAAAGAATGACATCGCGGATCTTTTCGTGTTCAAGCTTCGCGAAGAGGATCTTCACGAGGGCTTCGTTGAAACCTTCCGCCTTCGTATCACACTGAGCGAGAGCCTTTTCGTAGAGGCCTTTCAGGAAAGCTTCCTGCGCTTCCTTGCCTTTCTGATCGAACATTTTCGCGAATTCACCGCCGATCGCGGCCGTGATCTTCGCTTCCGTTTCGGCGGGAAGCTTGACCGCCGCCACGGTTTTCTTCGTTTTCCCGGCCTTCTTCACAAGTTCCATTTGGAGCTGAACGGCCTGCTTCACGGCCTCGTGCCCGATCTTGAGAGCCTCGAACATCTGTTCTTCCGAGATCTCTTGCGCACCCGCTTCGATCATAACGATCTTCTCCATCGTTCCCGCCACCACAAGGTCCAGCGCGCTTTTTTCAAGCTCCTGATGGGTGGGATTCACGATGAATTGTCCGTCCACGAGCCCGACGCGCGCGGCGCCAAGAGCGGTCGTGTAAGGGATATCGGAAACCATCAACGCCGCGGAAGCCGCGTTCATGGCAAAAATTTCCGTCATGTTCTCGCCGTCGATCGAAAGGACCGTCACCGAGATCTGGACTTCATTAAGATAATCTTCCGGAAAAAGAGGCCGGATCGGACGGTCAATGAGGCGCGACGTCAGGATCTCTTTTTCGGAAGGGCGCCCTTCACGCTTGAAAAAACCGCCCGGGATCTTGCCCGCAGCGTAGGTGCGTTCGCGATAATCGACGGTAAGGGGGAAAAAATCGCGGACTTGCTTGCTGTCGCCGCCGGCGACCACTGCCGCAAGAACCACGGTTCCGCCGCACTGCGCAAGGACCGCGCCGTGGGCTTGTTTGGCCATATGGCCGGTTTCGAGGGAAACTTCACGTCCCCCGATCTGAGTCGTCACTTTTACTTTGTTTGTCATGGAAGGTTACACCTTTCGATTGTGTGTGTGGGACTTTTCAAAATAAGGACAGGCTGAAAAGAGGATTTTACTTCCTCAGATCTAGGCGAGCGATGATCTGCTGGTATTTTTCAGGAGCCTCACTCTGCAGATGCTTCAGAAGCTTTTTGCGGCGGCTGACCATCTTGATAAGTCCGTAACGCGAATGGTGGTCCTTCACATTTTTCGAAAAATGTCCCGAAAGACCGTTGATGCGCTCTGTGAGAAGAGCGATCTGTACTTCGTCGGACCCTGAATCGTTCTTACTGATCTTGTACTGGCTAATAACTTCTTTTTTCTTTGTCTTTTCTAACGCCATGTCTTTCCCTAACTCCTTGTGTTTGCTTGGGTTATGTCAGCTCTCTCGTTTGTGAGGTTGCGGAAGTATACCCCGCTCCCCCTCATTTGTCAAATAGACCTTCCATCTTCGAGGTTTCAGCCCCCTTTGAGGACCCGGGCACCCCAAAAACTACCTCTCCGCCGGTGTAAGGCGTCTCGTCTTCTGGTGGTATGCACGAGCCTTTGAAACGTCCCCGGCGATTTTCATGCACAAGGCCTCCTCTGAAACGAAACGCCTTTCAGGACGAAGGAACCTGTGCATGGCAACTTCCATCGCCTGTCCGTAGATCTTCCCCTTGAAATCCAAAAGATAGAGCTCCAGGACCGGTTGGGGGGTTTCCGAGGCCGGATACGTTGGCCTTTTTCCAAAATTCATGACACCGGGAAGCCACTGATTCGCGCAACGCGCAACACGCAACGCACAACGATTTCGTGCGCCGTTTTTGCGTCGCTCGCTTAACATCCTTCCCGAGGCCACATACACCCCCCGGGGGATCATGATATCGGAGTGTACTTCGAGATTGGCTGTGGGAAATCCCAAATGCATACCGTGTCCCTTCCCGTGAACGACTTTACCGAAGAGGCTGAACGAACGGCCCAAGCATTCCCGGACTTTTTCCATCTTTCCTTGGATGAGTAATTTCCGTATAAGCGAACTCGAAACAGGCTTTGTGCCGATCATCACCGGTCCCATTTTCCGGAATAAAAATCCGTACTCTTTGGCAAAGGCCGCCATGGTGGCCGTATCACCTTCCCGGCCGTGTCCGAAATGCGCGTCAAACCCCATCACGACCTCGCAAACGTTCAGTTTCCCGACCAGGATCTTTTCGACAAACTCGCGCGGAGACAGTTGGGAAAAGGCGGGCGTAAACGATTGGAGAAAGCAAAAGTCCATCCCCGCCTGCTCCAGATAAAAAAGTTTTTGCTCCGGCCCGTAAAGAAGCAACGGCTTTTCTCTCGGACGAAGAATGCTGTGGGGATGCTGGCGAAAAGTCAGAACCGCCGCAAAGGCGTTGTGCTTCCCAGCCTGCTTTCGGACATATTTGAGGAGCTTCTGGTGACCTCGGTGGAATCCGTCGAAATTTCCGATGGCCAAAACAAGCGGCCTCGAGAGCTTCTTATGAAAGCTGTGAGGATCCGTGATTATTTTCATGGGAGGAACAGGCACTCAAGGGAAGAACCCTTTCGCGGAGTTGCGGAAAGGTCATTTTTTTCATATCTTCAACCGTCACGCTCTGTTCAAGTTGAAACTTGCCGCTACGGGACCTGCGAAGATTCGCCAACGTCGCGTGACATCCCAGAGAGTCCCCCAAATCGCTCACGAGCGTCCGGACATACGTTCCTTTAGAAACATGCGCGGAAAAATGGACGAATGGCCCTTCTTTTTTATCAAGCTTAAACGTGTGAACGGTAACCGGCCGACCCTCGCGAGGAACCGTTTTCCCTTGCCGCGCCAGCTTGTAAAGGCGGGTGCCTTCATGCTTGAGCGCGGAAACCATCGGCGGGACCTGAATGATGTCCCCTGTAAATTCCTTCGCGGCTTTCGCCTGGATTTCTTCGAGCGTGATGTGCTCCCACGGAGCTTCCGCGATCACTTTACCGCGGCGGTCGTGAGAATCGGTCTGGACCCCAAGCTCCATGGCCCCGAAATATTCCTTATCCGAAGCGCTGAGTTCCATGGAATGCTTCGTCGCTTTACCAAGCAGTATCACGAGAAGGCCTGTTGCGAGAGGATCAAGTGTTCCGGCATGTCCGACTTTCTTGAAGCCAAAACGACTCCGAATGAACGCGCAAACGTCGTGGGAGGTCCAATCCTGAGGTTTATCGACCAGCAGCACACCGTCTACGAATTGAGGATCCATCGGAAACCTTATTAGGAACCTTGTTCTTGCTCTTCAATCTTGCGGATAACTTGTCCGATCTCGAAATCCTTGTCGAGTGAATCGTCCAGTTCGAACTGGAGCTTGGGAGTGTTGCGAAGCTTCAACGCGTGTCCTACTTCCCGCTGGAGAAATCCTTTGGCATGCTCGAGCGCGATCATGGTATTGGTCTTCGCTTTCGGGTCGCCCATCACGCTCAAAAACACCACAGCCGACTTCAGGTCCGCGGTCACTTTCACGTGCATGACCGTCACAAAACCGAGACGGGGATCCTTCACCCGCTCGATGATCAATTTGCTGAGCTCCATCTGGAGGAGCGATCCGACGCGATCGATTCGTTTACCTTGCATGGTCTTTCCTCTTAAAAGGGGTAAGGGGTTTTTGAAACGGATTCTCGGGAGCTGAGCGCGCGGAGGCCGAAACCCTTTTTACAAAGTCGCGGCCGTTTTATCGATACGGTACGACTCGACAATATCGCCCTCATGGAGATCATTAAAACCTTCGAGGGAAATCCCGCATTCATAGCCCTCGGCGACCTCTTTGACGTCGTCCTTGAACCTCTTGAGCGACGAAAACTTCCCGTCATAAATAACCACATTGTCACGGACAAGACGGACATGCTGCTGGCGCACGATGCGCCCCTTGATGACCATCGCACCGCCGATATTGCCGACCTTGGAAGACTTAAAGATCTGCCGGATCTTCGCCTTCCCCTCGGTCACTTCCTTAAGATCGGGCTCGAGGATCCCTTCCATGGCCTTGCGGATTTTTTCAACGGCGTCATAAATAATGCTGTAAAAATGAATATCGACACCCTCTTTTTCGGCCACGATCACGGCCTTCGGGTCCGCCTTCACATGGAAGCCGATAATGATAGCATCCGAAGCTGCGGCAAGCATCACGTCCGACTCGTTGACCCCCCCGACGATCCCGTGAATGACATGGAGACGGCATTTATCGGTGCTGAGCTTTTCGAGGGATTGCGTAAGCGCCTCGACCGAACCTTGCACGTCGGCTTTGATGATGAGCTTCAGTTCCTTGAAGCTCCCTTCCGAAAGCTTGGAATAAAGGCTCTCGAGCGACATATGTTTCGGAGTGCCGCGCATTTGACGCTCGCGGGCTTCCAAGATCTTTTGATCCGTGATCTTCTTGGCCGTTTTTTCGTCTTCAACCGCGTAAATTGTTTCACCGGCTTCAGGAACGCCGCTCAACCCGCTCAGCTCCACGGCATACGCAGGCCCCGCATCATGGACCGTTTTTCCTTTATCGTTCTTCATGGCACGGACACGCCCCATGTACTGTCCCGCCACAACGATATCACCCTGCTTCAAGGTACCCTTCTGAATGATAATGCTGGCCACGGGACCGCTGCCTTTTGAAATGTGACTTTCAATCACCACGCCGACCGCGAGACGATCCGGATTGGCCTTCAGTTCCAAGACCTCCGCCTGGAGCAGAAGCATTTCGAGCAATTCGTCGATTCCTTTGCCGGTCTTGGCGGAAACTTTTACGCAAATGGTTTTACCGCCCCATTCTTCCGGAACGAGCCCGATCTTCTGCAATTCTCCAAGAACTTTCGCCGTGTTCGCCGAGGGAAGATCCGTCTTGTTGATTGCCACAACGATCGGACATCCAGCCTCGCGGGCGTGATCGATCGCTTCAACGGTCTGCGGCATCACGCCGTCGTCGGCAGCGACGACAAGGATCACAACGTCCGTGACGTTCGCGCCACGCGCGCGCATGGCGGTGAACGCCTCATGGCCCGGCGTATCCAGAAAAGTCACATGGCCCTTGCCCGGGATATTCACACCGTAAGCCCCGATATGCTGAGTGATAAATCCTTTTTCCTTAGCCGCAACGTTCGTGCTGCGGATCGCGTCGAGAAGCGACGTCTTACCGTGGTCGACGTGCCCCATCATTGTCACGACCGGCGGACGGGGTTTTATCTTGGAAACATCTTCCGCGACATCCGAACGGATGATCTCCCGGATCTCGTCTTCCTGTTTCCGAATGTCAACGCCTACGGCATCGCCGAGCGCAAAAACAATCTCTTCGTTCAAAAGCTGGTTCACGTTCGCAAAAATACCGACCCCCATGAGAGTTTTAATGACCTCGGGGATCCTCCGGTTTATCCTCTGAGCGAGATCGCCAACCGTGATCGGAAAACGAACTTCAACGACCGGTTTTGCGGGCGGAGGAGGAGGTGCCACAGGTTTGGGAGGTTCGGGCTGGCTCACGACAACGGGTTTCACTTTAACCGGCTCAGCGGCAGCCGGCGTCGCAACCGGACGGGTAACATTTTCGGACGCCTTGTGAACGCTCGGAGCGGGCTTGGGAGTCTCAACAACCGCTGCTGCTTTTGGCTTTGGCGCTTCTGCCACAACAGCCGGCTGAGGCTTCGGGACTTCCGGTGCCTTATGTGAAACAGATTTTTTTTCGACTGCGTGAGGGCCCTTCGTCGCTTCTGTTTTAACAGACGCGACCGGAACGGAAGGGACAATCTTGGGAGTTTCGTGCTTGGGAAGCGCCTCGACTTTACCCGGCCCTTTTTCCGTGACCGGAACCGCAGCGGCCGTCTTTTTCGCTTTGACGGTCTTAACGGATTTTACGGCGGTTTTTTTTACCGCCGTTTTCTTCTCGGCAGGCGCCTTCGCAGCTTTGGGGGTTGTTTCTTTTTTAGCTTTCGCTTTCTCTTTTTTTTCAACCATGGGATGCCTCGTTTTCCTCGGAGGCAGCCGGTGCCGCATCTTCTATCATCTCCGAAGCCCCTGTGCCCGCTTCCGGCTCCCCTTCAGCCTCGATCTTGGGCCTCATGATCTTGCCAACGGCCGTAAGGATCTTATGGGCGGTCTTTTCCCCGATTCCCGGAATGTTTGCCAGATCTTCGATCTTCATCCTGGCAAGGTCTTTGATCGAACGGACCCCCGCCTCATTCAATACTTCCTCGATCTTTTCTCCGACCCCGTCCAGATCTCTTAGAGGGATCCTCTGACTGACACTCCTAACATCAAGATTCCAGCCGATCAGCTTTGAGGCAAGGCGCACGTTCTGCCCTTTTTTCCCGATCGCGAGCGACAGCTGGTCGTTCTCAACCCAGATCTCCGCAGTCTGTTTCTCGGGTTCCAACTTGATCTCTTTGATCTCAGCCGGCGCCATCGCATTGCGGATATAAGTTTCGACGTCCGCACTGTAACGGATGATATCGATCTTCTCGCCACCAAGCTCACGGACAATATTTTTAACCCTCTGCCCGCGAACCCCGACGCAGGAACCGACACAGTCGATCTTTTCGTCATTGGAAGACACGGCGATCTTGGTGCGGGACCCCGCCTCGCGCGAAACGCCCTTTACTTCGACCAGATGATCGTGGATCTCCGGCACTTCCATCTCAAAAAATTTCACGACGAGATCGGGATGCGTGCGCGACAAAATAACTTCTGGCCCTTTGGAGGTTTTTTTAACTTCCAACACATAGGCGCGGATCACATTCCCCTGACGAAAACTGTCTAGCGGCGACTGTTCGCGGGCCGGAAGGATCCCTTCGGTCTTTCCAAAATCCAGGATGATGGCCTTCTTCTCGACGCGATGGACGGCCCCGGAAACGATGTCGCCCTGCCGGTGGCTGTATTCCGTAAAAATGGAATCGCGTTCAGCTTCGCGGATCTTCTGAATGATAACTTGCTTCGCGGTTTGTGCGGCAATGCGCCCAAAACGCGGATCGTTGATCTCCTTACCCTCGCGGAACATGCTGATACGAAAGGTTTTGGGATCGATCTGAACATCGAAAGATTCCTCATCCCCCGAAAAGCTTTTGCGGCAAGCAGAGATCAACGCGTGGCGGAGAGCATCGAGCAGGACCTCTTTGGAGATCCCTTTTTCTTTCTCGATATACTCTAAAGAAGACAACAATTCTTGTGACATTTTGTCTCTCAACCTTCCTGCGTTATGGGAAAAAAAAGAAGTGGGTTGGCGCCCACTTCTTTCACACTTACCAGATTAGTTGTCCGTATTATAGGCGGGATTGCCCAAAAGTCAACGGAGGATTTTACCGGGACCTCCCATTTAGGGAGAACGAAAAACAGCTTAACCTATTGCGACTAAAAGAGATGTGAAAAAACTTCGGAAAAGTTACTTCGCGACCACATCCGCAGGGGGAACTCTCCACCGGCGGTGCGCCCAGAGCCAGTCCCCTGGTCTTTTGCGGATCTCCTCTTCGATTTTGCGGACATACTGCTGGGTATTGGCCAAAACATCCGCCCGAAGATCCCCGGTCTTTATCAGAGGGAACTCGGGACCGTATTTCACGAAAGACCGCCCGTTTTCGTTGCGGTAAAAAAAGGCCGGAAAAACAGGGACCCCATATTTAAGCGCCAGAACCGCCGGCAGCGTGCTCGTCGAAGCCTTACGTCCAAAAAAGTCCACCCACACCGCCCCCCGCCGCTCGTGCTGATCGATCAATACGGCGACGATCTCTCTCCGTCTCAAGGCGGCAATTGAATCGCGGACCGCACCGGATTTTTCAATATTCTTCAGGTTCGCGGCTTCGCGCAAACGCCGGATGTACTTATACGCGAAAGGATTTTTAAGCGGCCGGCCAACGGCGTTGGTAAAAAAACCGAAAGGCTTGATGGGAATTGACAGCCATTCCCAATTCGCAAAATGGGAAACGATCGCAATGGCCCCCTTCTCCTTTTTCATCCATCCGAGGAATTCTCCCATCTCGGGTATTTCGATAAAACGCTCGGGAGATTTCCCGGCGGGAACAGTCCTGACGAATTCGCAGGCGAGTTTAAAAAGGTTCGCCATCGACGCTTCGGCGATCCGTTCAAGCTCCGCCGTGGATTTTTCATTTCCGAAAGCGAGCCGCAGATTCTCAAGCATGACCCGCCGACGGATCCTGAAGACTCTTGCGACCAAAATCCCGAAGCCGTTGGCGATCTTGTAACTCATTTTGAGGGGGATCAATCGAAGAAGAAACGCCAGGATCCTGAAAATGCAATACTCGGAAAGAAAGCTGATCTTTTTGAGTGGACCCATAAGCAGATATTATTTATCAGAAAATAAGAACGGCCTCACGCATTGGGAGCGCTATGAACTCCATGTGGTTCATAGCGGGCAGCACTGATTTTGATTAAATCTTAAAAGGAAATCAGTACAGTCCGCTTTTCCAATCCATTTTTTAAAGAAAAAGCGGGCAGCGGGAATCGAACCCGCATGACTAGCTTGGAAGGCTAGGACATTACCATTATGCTATGCCCGCGTGTCTTGCTTAATAACGGCCGTTATTGTAATGAATGAGGCCGGAGGAGGCAACCTCCAAAAAGTGGCATGATCGCGCAACGCCGGATCCTCGTATGCCGTCAGGCGACAGAATGTTTTGTGTGCGGCTTCCGGGAAAAGGGCGTTGCGCCCGATTGATATATCCAGCGCGTTACAAAAATAATAAGTCGCCTGGGGCCGAGACGTTCCGCGTAGATCATAAGCTTGTTCCAGAATCCGAAGATCCCCGAGGGTTGGTTTGTCTTCAAAAATTTTTCGAGGGCAAAACGGGCCACCTCGTGCGCCGGAGCGCTAAATAACATTTTTTTCTTTTCGATCCCCGCGCTTTGATGGAACCGTGTCAGCGTGTTCCCCGGGCAAACGCAGAAAATACGCACACCGGTCTTCCGGCACTCTCCCCAAAGCGCTTCCGAAAAACTGAGCACGAAAGCCTTCGTCGCCGCATAAACCGCAAGATACGGAATGGGCTGGAACCCCGCAATGGAAGCCACATTCAAAACGCCTCCCGTGTTCCGCCCGAGCATCCCCGGTAAAAACAGCCGCGTCAGGTGGGTCAGCGCCCGCACATTCAGCTCCAGCATGGCCCGGATATCCTGAACGCTTTCTTCAACAAAAAGCCCGTTATGGCCGGATCCGGCGTTATTCACGAGAAGATCGACGGTGAGATTTTGTTGTTGTGTAAATTCCAAGATCTTCTCACAGGTCCCGGGGGCCCCAAGATCCCCCGGAACAACAAACACCCGGACCCCGTACCGCAACCGAAGATCCGTGGCTTCTTGCTCAAGCTTGTTGTGATCGCGCGCGGTGAGGATCAGATGCGCGCCGGCCTGAGCCAGCTGGCGGGCGATGGATTTCCCGATACCGGAAGAAGCACCGGTAACGAGCGCGGTAATATCCTTAAAAGACTTCATCATACCGAATGCCTCCCCGAAAGCGCCCGGGAAAGCGTGGCTTGATCGGTGTATTCGATGTGGCTCCCAACCGGGATACCGCGGGCAAGACGCGTAACCTTCACCTTGAGCGGCTGAAGGACCTTCCCAAGGTACAGCGCGGTGGTATCGCCCTCGGTATTCGGATTGGTCGCAAGAATAACTTCGCGGATTTTCTTCGTCTTGACGCGTTCAAGAAGATCCTGAATACAAATCTGGTCCGGACCGATCCCATCGAGCGGCGATAGCGCCCCAAGAAGTACATGATAAACGCCTGGGTAATCTCCCGTTTTCTCGAGCGCTACGACATCCTTCGGGTCTTCGACCACGCAGATAACCCCTTGGTCGCGGCCCGGATCATCGCAGATGTGGCACAGTTTCTTATCCGAAAAATTATGGCACACGCTACAAAAAACCACACTTTCGCGGAGCTGTTTGATCAGCGCACCGAGGTTCAGGGCCTCTTCCTGGCGGGTCTTGAGGAGATAAAAAACGATGCGTTCCGCGGAGCGTTTCCCGATGCCCGGAAGTTTCGAGAGAGCCTCGACCAACTTCGTCATCAGTTCGGAGTAAGCTTTCATCCCTGTCCCCGTTTATTCCCGCCGGATGACTTTGGCGCCGTCGAAGATCTCAAGCGCCTGCGCGACAATGTCCGGAGCTCCGTCCTCTTTTTCCCGGGGAGCCTGTTGCGTGCCGCCGTTGACGTCCTGGGTGGTCCCTTCGCGCTCGGTCACCACGAACTGCGTGCGCACTTTTTTACCAAGCGCTTGCATGAACGCCTCTTCGACCACCAGCTTGTTCGACTCTTTCTCCAGCGTTTCTTTATGGAACCGGAACTCGGAGGAAAGCCCCAGCACAATGGTCCATCCGTCGACTTCGACAGGTTCGGCCTCGGCAAGGAAAAGGCTTGTCGACATCCGCTTGGTCTTCACCGCCTCGATGACCTGAGGCCAAACGCGTTCAACGTCATTGATCGTCACTTCTCCCTTCGGAGCATTATCCGCGGAAGGATTTTCGGAAGGACGGTTTTTACTGCCCGCAGGCGGAACCGGCTTGCCGGAGGGAACGCGCGGTAACGGATCTATCGTAGCCGAGGCCCCGGTCGTACGGAATTTTGGCACGCCCGGGAGAGCGGCTTCAGGTTTTTCTGTTTTTTTTTCCATGACCGGCGCGGGAGCCGCGGCAGGACGGAAACTCTCCCTCGCCCCGGCCGGCGTTTTTTGGATAAGGTCTTCCACCGCATGCAACCCATCGATATAAACCAGCTTCAGGAGCGCCGCCTCGACGAGAAGTTTTGGAGACGCCACGGGACGGCGGAGCTGATGCTGGAGATTCTGGAGAATGGATAGCGCGAGCAGAAGCTCGCCTTCGGAAAATTCCGCGGCCTGTTTGCGGAGCTTTGCGACGGTTTCTTCGCTCGCTTCGATCAGCGCCTCGGCCTTAGGCGCCGTTTTGAGAACAAGCAAATGCCGGAAGATCTCAAAGAGACCTTTGGCGAACTGACCGAGATCACCGCCTTCTTCATAAAGTTTTTTCACGTGATGAAAAACCCCGGCTCCGTCCTTCGTGCGGATCGCGGAAAGAACATCCAGATACGCGTCGTCGGAAGCGAGCCCGAGAAGCGTTAGGACATCTTCTTCCTTGATCTTCCCGTCGGAAAAACTCGCAAGCTGATCCAGAAGGCTTTCCGCGTCACGAAGCGCCCCCTCGCTCGCCCGCGCGACATGGAACAGGGCGTTCTTATCGCATTTAAGTTTTTCTTTCTGGATGATCTTCTCGAGTTTTTCTACGACCTCCGGCACCGGGATCCGTTTGAACTGAAAACGCTGGCACCGCGAAAGGATCGTGAGCGGGACCTTGTGGGATTCGGTGGTCGCAAAAATAAATTTTACGTGCGGCGGCGGCTCTTCCAAGGTCTTCAGGAGCGCGTTAAACGCCTCGGTCGTGAGCATGTGGACTTCGTCGATAATGTAGATCTTGAAATGGCCGGCCGAAGGCTTGTATTTGACGGTTTCGCGAAGGTTACGGATCTCTTCGATGCCGCGGTTCGAGGCACCATCGATCTCAAGAACGTCCATCGAACTTCCCTGTTCGATCTCTTTGCAGGCCGGACATTTGCCGCAGGGCTTTTCGGTCGGGCCTTCCTTGCAGTTGAGCGCCTTGGCGAGAATACGGGCGGTCGAGGTTTTCCCCACGCCGCGGGGCCCCGAAAAAAGAAAGCTCTGCGGGACGCGCTCCTGCCGGATGGCGTTGCGGAGGGTGGTAGTGATGGTTTCCTGCCCGACGATCTCTTCAAAGATCTGGGGTCTGAATTTACGCGCGAAGATCAAATAATCCATGTGATTTTTCGTATTCCTGTCAGGGTTTTATCCGGAAAGTGTGTCTATGATGCGGGAAAAGAAGGGTGATTTCAAGCAGTACTTGCGGGCCCTCCCAAGATAAAAAGCTCACTTGGTAAAACGAAGCGACCTTAAGAAATTCTCGAAAAGAATCCTGTTTTTTCGGTATTGTTCCAGCGTCCCGACAAAGTGGATCTGATAAAGCAGATCTCCCCGGGAGATCAGGATCACCTCTTCTCTCATCGCGACCGACGGCGCCTCCGGAACGCTTACGGGCAAGCTGATAACAAAATCAAAAGCAACGCGCCGCGCAGCCTGCCCGGCAACCTGCGCCGGTCCCTTTGAAACGATTTTGAACTGAGCGAGTGATTTATTTCTTTCAAGGAGCCCTTCCGCCTCGTTTTCCAAAGCGATCGCTCCCGTTTTCTTCTTTCCGATAACGGCGAAGCTCACGCTGAATTGGAAATTTTGATCTCTCGGTCCGATCATCTGGGCCACCCCTTCTTCGGAAGCCCTGGACCGGGAAACGGAAATTTTCCAACCTTCGGGATAAGCGAAAGTGAGATTCAAAAACGGAGGCATCCCGCTAAAAAGAGAAGTCCGCTCTCTCATCATCGGCGCCTGCGGCGTCGGGGCCTCTTCCTTTCCCGAAAAAACAAAGAGAACCGCTGCCACCGCCAAAAGCACAAGAAGAAGAATTTTCCGCTTCATCGCATCTCTCCAATCCTGATAGTCAGATCAATATTCGGGCAGATCCGTATACATACCCCGGAGATAAATCTTGCCTTCCGCCTCACTGTCTAAAGGCTTGCCGGTCGTGATATCCAAGAACTTAGGCATGATCGAATCCCACCGGCTGACACTGGGCATACTATGCTGGTTTTTCAGATGATAGTAAACCTGTAGATCCGTTGAAAATGCCGCGTACTCTTGATCGATCGAATTATCGCTACGAACCCCGCCCGGAGGGTCCGGCGGTATTCCGTACTGCGGGAAGCCGGGGATTCCGTTCAAATACTTATTATAATCGTCGCGCCAGATCGCGTGCATCTCTTCGTGCGCCAAAACCACGGCGCTTTGCTGCGCATTATTCAAAAGATCGAGTCCCAATACCAGGGTATCGGTGTTCGGATCAAAGTAGGCCTCAGTGCAAAGCGTTCTTCCGCTCACGGTCGAGCAACTGGTTCTTCCGTACAGAATCGGATAATCTGTCGCATCGATCCAATCGGCGATCTGCTTCCCGCTGGTAATACCATCGACGCCGATGATCGCGGTTTCGGATGCTGCAAGACCGCTTTTAGCTCCCCCAATCGCCAAAGCCGCCGCTGACGTGGCGCTGGCTGCCCCACAAACCGGCGGAGCGGAAAGTTCTGACTGCTCGTTAGTAGTTTGGTTATAGCTAGCGACCTGATAGCAATAATCCATACCGTTCACCGTTTCATCCGACCATCCTTCGTTCGGCGTGCCGGTAAGTACCGCAAAGTCGCCGATCACACCATTAATTCTGGAGGCGCGATAAACGACTGCCGAGCTTCCGGTCGTTCCAGGATCCCATCCGATGTGAAGCCAGCCATCGTTGGCGGTCACCGTCACATTGGTCGGGAAAGGCATCAGGAGATTGGTCGCGGGAAGTGTCACAATAGGGATGGAGGTCCCGCCCACGCTTCCGTGGGTTGTCCCATAACCAACCACCTGCGAACTTCCTCCCCCGCTGCCGTTCGAACCTCCGCCGGAGGAGCCGCCCAAAGTTCCTCCGGAACCCCCGGAAGAACCGTCCGAAGAATTTGAGCCGTCTCCGGAACGATTACCGCTCCCGGAACTTGAGGCGACGAAATCGATCAACCCATCCTTGTCGATCTTGATCTCGTCCAGCCAGTTCGCGAGAGGACCGACCGGCGTCGCGATCCCGAGAAAATTCTCTTCAGAGGCTTCGATGATTTTGTAATCATAAAAATTTCCCGTCACAGAAAGACCCAGCACGGACTGGATGGAAAGAGCATCGGCCGCTGCCACAAATTTTCCGGAAAGGTTCTGAAGAAGGAGTTCGGCGGAACGGATCGCCCCGAGATTGTGAATCGCCTCGGCCTTCTGCGCTTTTTTAACCTGGCCAACCACTTTCGGCACGATTAAAACGGCGAGAACCGAGATGATAATAATGGCGAGGAAAACCTCGACCAGCGTAAAACCTTTTTCGCTAAGGTTTCTGTTTGCCCGCATCTGAATTTCCCTTCATGGCGTCTTCCAGCAGCTTTTTGTTCTGAGCGGCTTCTTTCAAGGAAGGATTCAGCTCGAGCGCCCGATTCCATTCCTTGAGAGCATTATCGGCATCATTCATCATGGCATAAGCCAACCCGAGATTCGCGTGGCCGTTGGCATAACGGTCGTCCTTACCGACCAATTTCCGGTAAATCTCAAGCGCTTTTTGAGGTTCGTTCATCTTCAAATAAAGAAGCCCCCAACGATCCATCAAAATCAAATTGCCGGGATCCCGAGCCGCCGCATTCCGGTAATAATCTTCCGCTTTATCAAAAGTCTTGCTCAGAATATAAACTTGCGTGAGACCGTATCCGGCAATCGCATTCCCCGGATCCGCCGAAAGAACCTGCCGGAACTGTCCTTCGGCTTTCCCGTAGTCGTTCATGTCAAGATAGAGGAACCCGAGCCCGGTCAAAGCCCCCTTGTCATTAGGCTGGATCTTCAGGAACCGCCGGTAGTCCGCTTCGGCCTCGGCAAACCTGTTTTTCCTTTTATAAATTTCCGCCCTGACCAGATAGGCCCGGGGCGGGAAGACGTCCTTTTTAAACACTTCGTCCGTGAGGGGCTCCGCTCTTTCGACCTCACCGAGAAAAAGATAGCAGATCGCCGCATTCAGGGAATTCACCACATCGTTACCCCTTCCCATTTCTTCGTAAAGTCCAGCGGCTTTTCTCATTGCACCGAGATTAAAATAACAATACGCCAAGCCTTTTTTGATCTTCCGGTCCTGCGGTCTTAAAAGGAGGGCCTTTTCGTAATAACCCTCGGCCTGCGCGAAACGTCGTGTAACTTCATAGAATCGCGCAACGTTTAAAAGGGCGTCCGGGTCCCCCGGCTTCGTTTCAAGCGCCTTCAGAAAATTGGCCTCGGCTTTTTGGGCTTCGCCCGCGGAGGCGTAAGCGCTCCCGAGATTGGCATAAATGACCGCGTTCATCGCCGAGGGACCGCGCGCCTGCTCGAACGAGTCCGCGGCTTCCCTGAATTTTCCCTCCTTGTACAACTCCACGCCCTTGGCGAAATAGACCTCTTTGCCGCGGACTTCGACGAGCTGCTCTTTCGTGCCGCGCCAGATGGTCTGGATGTCCTTTTTGGGGATCTTGACCTTCCCGCCCGGCGCCTCAACGACCACGAACTCCTCGGTCTCTTTGAGGATCTTCGTTTCGATGGCGTTCCCGTTCTTCAGCTGGACAATCTCGGCAGATAAAGCCCGGGGGAATAGACAAGAAGCAAGGGAGAGGAAAAACAAAACGATCAGCCAGGATCTTCGCATGCGCTTCGATTCCTTACTGTTTATGGCTTTAAAGGACTGAGAACTTAAAAGACCTTTGACTTCCCGATCCTAGGAAATGCAGTGCAGGCGGTTTTCTTCGACCCGGTAATACAACGGCGCGACCTTGATCTTGGGGCATCGCTTGCTCAACCGGTTCGCCTCGGTAGGCCACCCGCGCTTTCAAACATAACGTCTGTTATGTTTGAAACCAAGCGCTCCCTTCGAATCCTTCCTCGAAGCCTGCGGCGTCTGCCGACGAGGTCTACCTTGAACCTCGACAGCAACGTCGTTTTGCACAAGCAAAACGGAGAGGATAGGATTCGAACCTATGAACCCCTTGCGAGGTTAACGGTTTTCGAGACCGCCGCATTCGACCACTCTGCCACCTCTCCCAAAATCAAAAACATTCGCCAGAATCAAAGAGCGGTTTTTCCCGCCACAAAGAGGCGGGACCCCGCCGTTTCACAGGCGGTGGCGAGACCGCCGCATTCGACCACTCTGCCACCTCTCCATCAAAAATCTATTGGTAAGGTGTGCTGTCCTGGCCACCTTCGATCCTTCATCATGGCCAGGGCTGCCACCTCTTCATAAATCAGTCCGACGCACAACGGGCAACACCAGTTACTCCAGGAATCGCTGCGCGTTGAGCGGGATAAAGTGTATTGTTTTCTCAGTAATTGGTCAAGGCAAGAGGAAGCTAATCCCGCTCCGTACAAACCCGGTTTTTCCCCGTCTGTTTGGCCTTGTAAAGGGCTGCGTCGGCGCGGTGCACCATCGGATCCGGAACACTCTCTCCCCCGTGCAGCATCGCAACACCAAGGCTGATCCTGACCGGGATCGTCTTGCCGTCCCACTCAAACCGCGTCGTTTCAACTTTTTGCCGGATCCGTTCCGCGACGCCGTTGGCGGCCTCCCGCAAATTCGCTTTCCGGAGCATCACAATGAACTCTTCGCCGCCGTAGCGTGCCGCAAAATCGATCTCGCGAAAAGGCCGGCGCTTACGGATAAAAGACAAAATGATCGCCGCGACCTTTTTGAGGACCATGTCCCCCGCCGGATGGCCGTAGGTATCGTTGATCTTCTTGAAATCGTCGATGTCGAACAGGATGATCGAGAGAGATTCTCTGCGGACAAGCGCTTCCCGAACGATCTGGTTCATGATCAACCGGAAATGCCGGATCACATACAGCTCGGTCAATCCGTCCCGCGTGGCCAGATGGAACAGGTGGGATTTTTCGCGCGTCGCCGTAAATTGGACGTACACGGCCGAAAAAATGAAAAGGATGAGGATCAGAAAAAGCGGGTAAACCGAAAAGAACCACCAGTGCGCCTTCAAAAAAACGAGAAAGCAAAAACCGAACCAACTCAATCCGAGCAAAAGACCCGCAAGAAGCGAAAGAGAACTTCGTAGGGCCATGAACAGGGACGCCGCAACGATCCCGATCGCGATCAGGCAAAGAAGATTCGCCCAGAACGGCGCGGGCCGGATCCAGTTATGGGTCAACACGCTGTTCAAGACGTGCGCGTAGGTTCCCAGAAATGGGTACGCGATCTCAAGCGGGGTCGTATTGGACTCGGAACCTTCGCGCGTGGTCACGCCCACCAGGCAGATCTTCCCGGCGATCTCGTCGGGCGAGATCACGGGATTCAGTCCCTTCTGGACCGCGTAAAAGCTGTGCACCAGATCCGCGTAGTTATAATAAATGAACCCCTCATCCCAACGGCTCGTCCAGGGAATGATCACTTTCCCCTGATCATCCATAAAGCGTTTCCATTCCAACGATGAAGGAACGGACCTTTTTAAAAAATCGTACCCGACGGGAATCGACAGGAACGGATAGGTTTCTCCTTCCTGGCTCCAGAAGGGATCGAATCGCCGGAGGACCCCGTCCGGGTCCGGAGCCACGTGCCGGTGCCCGACGCCTTTCGCGCTCTTCACGAACTCCGGGAGAGGGCGGATCCAATGCATTTTGCCCTCGTCTTTGTCGAGAACAACCGGCATTCCGTGGATCCAGAATTTCCTTTCTTTTTGAGGCTTCAGGTCGACGGGCAAATAAACGGGCGTCGGGATCTTTCGCAACACCTGCGCAAGATCCTGATCGTCTTTGGGTTCGGCCCTTGTTGAAAGATCGATGTCAAAAAGAACAGCGGCCGCGCCCCATTCGCTCAGCAAACGGGCCATCACCGCATGATACCGCCGCGGCCACGGCCACGACCCGATCTCTCGCAGGGTCTGTTCTGAGATCTTGATCAGGACGATCGAGGGATCAATGCGGTGGGTGCTCTCGCTTCGCAAGAACCCGTCGAGCACCAGGTTCTCGAACCGGTCCAGGTGTTTGCCCCAGCAAAGAAGCGTGAAGATCCCGATGATGAGCAAGTACACCCCGACGCGCATCCAGTCCCGGTACTGGCGGGACCGCGTGCGCGTGAAAAGCTTCTCGGTAGTTTCTCCCGCGTCGATCAGTTTTTCTTGCTCATCCCGTTCATTCATAATTTTATTTTCCGATGCAGAACTCCGAAAAGATAACATCTAAAACATCTTCGGAATAGACCTCGCCGGTCAATTCTTTCAAAGCGTCCAGAACCGACCTCAGCTCAAGCGACAGGATCTCGAACGATCCTTGGGCGCGCAAAACGGCTTCCGCCCTTTTCAAGGCCTCGAGCGAAACCTCCAAAGCGACCCTATGCCTCAGCCGGGTGATCTGTTCCCCGTCCTCGGAAGTCTCCTGTTCAAGCAAGGCGGCGATCCTCTGCTCAAGCTCTTTGAATCCTTCACGGGTCCTGGCCGAAATCCGAATCCAGTCGTGGGAACGGGTCAGTTGACGAAGGTCTTCTTCCCCTATGTTCATCGGAAGGTCTGACTTATTCATGAGCACGATCACGTTCTTTTTTTGCGGGATCTTTTCGAACACATGCCGGTCCGAATCTTCCAACGGAGCGGAACCCTCCACCACATAAAGAACCACCTGGCTCTCCCGAAGCGCCTGAAGCGTGCGGTCCATCCCGAGCCGGTCAAGCGGATGCCCGGGCCCGGCCACAAGCCCCGCGGTATCCCGCAAACGGATGTAAAAGCCGCGGATCTCAAGCGGCTCTTCGAGATGATCGCGCGTAGTGTGCGGCAGATCGGAAACGAGGGCGCGGTCGCGTTCAAGCAATGCGTTAAAAAGTGAGGATTTCCCAACATTGGGTTTTCCGGCGATCGTCACAAGAACGCCTTCGCGGGCTCTCTGGTTCCGGTCAAATCCCGACACCAGGGCCCGGATCTTAGTTTGGATCACCGCCAGTTGTTCCTGCATGGCATCTGACGCGGCCGCATCAAGGCTCTCTTCCGGAAAATCAATACAGGCTTCTGTGTGGGCCAAGATTTTAAGCAGCGATTCTTTCAAGCCCTGGAATGTCCGCGAAAGAGATCCCGAGAGCTGCCGGGCCGCGATATCAAGCGCCCGTGTGCTTTTGGCATGGATCAGGTCAAGAACGGCCTCGGCCTGCGTAAGATCTAATTTACCGTTCAAAAAAGCCCGCCGCGTGAATTCTCCGGGCTCCGCGTGCCGGGCCCCTTTTTCGAGAAGAAGGTTCAGGATGCGTTTCGTCACCGCAAGCCCGCCGTGGCAGCTGATCTCGAGAACGTCCTGGCCGGTATAAGAATGAGGCGTGCGAAAAATGCTCACGAGCACCTGGTCCACGGGACAGCCCGCAAGATCCAGGAATTTTCCCCAGTGGATGGTGTTCGGTGGAAAGGCGTCGAGTTCTTTCGCTTCGGAAGATCTGAAAAATGGGCGGACCATCTCGAATGCGCCGGGACCGCTCACGCGGATCACGGAGATCCCGCCCTCTCCGATGGGAGTAGCAATGGCTGCGATCGTATCGTCTGATTCAAGTTTTGGCATATAAAAATCGCGGAACGGTCAACGTTCAACGGACAACGATGGATTTTAACGTTGCGCTTTGCGCATTGTGCGTTGTCCTGTTTTAAGAAGTTTCCTCATTTCACCCACCAGATAAAAAGAACCCGTGATCACGACGCGGGCTCCGGGTTGCGAAACCTTCCGCACCAGCGCAAACGCCTCGCGAACATTCTGGGACGTCAGCATGGATTTGAAAAGACCTTTTGCTTCCTGAACCAGCATCCCCGATGTTTTGGCCCTCGGGCTCCCGATCCCCGTCAAGATCACCCGGCTGAAGTAACGCGACAGGATTTCAAGCATCCTTCGGCTGTCTTTATCATTCATGGCGCCGAACACAAGCCATGAGAAACGGGGTTTGACCCCCGCGACTCGCAAAGACCTGACCAGCGCCGCCATCGAAATGGGATTATGCGCGCCATCAAGGAGGAATATTCGTCCGCTCTTGCAAAAAGTTTCCATCCGGCCCATCCAATTCCGCGCGAGCAGTCCTTCCCTCGAACGTTCTTTCGTTATGGAAAAGCCGAAATGTTCGCGCAAAACATCCGCCGCTTTCATCGCCATACCGGCATTCCATTTCTGGAATTCTCCGGCAAGCCCCAGCGGCATTCCCCTCAAGGGTTTCGCCCGCCAAAGATGTCCCCTGTTTTTTCGGACCGCCGTGCGGATAACGGAGAGCGCTTCCGAGGATTGTCTCCCGGTCACAACCTGTCCGTGGGACTTAATGATCGCGGCTTTTTCACCGGCGATCTTCCAGACGGTATGGCCGAGAAAGGCCATGTGATCGAGATGGATCGGCGTCAGAAGTACGAGCGGCGCCTTGAGCACATTCGTCGCATCAAGCCTCCCTCCGAGCCCAATCTCAAAAACACCCACGCGGATCCCCGCCTTCGCAAAAATCAGGATCGCGAGAAATGTGGTGATCTCAAAATAGGTCAGAACGCCGAGCCTTCGCGGAAGCGGGCTTCTCCGAAGAAGCTCCCGGATCCCGGAAAGGCCTTCGGCCCATAACGCTTTCGACGCCATGGCGCCCTGTAGACGGATCCGCTCGCGGGGATCCTCGACATGCGGAGAATGATAGTAACCGGTGCGGATCCCGTTCGCCTTCAAAATGGATTCCAGAAAAAATCCGGTGGAACCTTTACCGGTCGTTCCGGCGACAAGGACTGGGAAGAATTTCTTTTCGGGATGACCGCTCGCCTTCAGCAGGTGTTCCATCCGCCGGAGGTTGAAAAAGGCATTGTCCGGGAGCCGGCTCAGTTTCTCGAGGTTGACGAACGAATCAAGATAGCGGAGAGATTGGGTGTAATTCATCGGAAAGCAGGATGACGGGTGACGGATAACGGATGGCGGAAAAACCGGCTTGTCGTCATCCGCCATCCTCCATCCGGTATCCGATCAGTGACGGAAATGCCGTTCGCCGGTAAAAGCCATCGCGATGCCGGCCGCGTCACAGGCCGCAATGACATCGTTATCGCGGATGGAACCTCCGGGCTGGATGATGGCCTTGACCTTGTGTTTGGCCGCGATCTCGATCGAGTCCGGCATCGGAAAGAACGCGTCGGAACCGACATACGAACCTTCGGCGAGATAACCGGCCTTCTGAAGCGCGATCCCCATGGAATCCACGCGCGACATCTGTCCCGCACCGATCCCGACGGTGCGTTTGCCCTGCGTCAGCACGATCGCGTTCGACTTGACGACCTTCGAACACTGAAACGCAAAGACCAGGTCTTCGATCTCGGCTTCCGAAAGCTTTGTTTTGGTCACAAATTTGATGTTTTTCCTGAATTCAGCCATATGGGTTTTAATCGGACGGTCCTTTTCCTGGACCAGCACGCCGCTCCGGAGGACTCTCACGTCCAGAAGATTTTCCTCCCGGATCTTGTTGATCGTAATAATCCGGAGGTTCTTGCGCGCCTGAAGGGCCTTCAACGCGCCGGCCTTGAACGACGGCGCGACGATCACCTCAAAAAAGTTCAGTTTCTCGAGGATCTTCTCCGCGGTCTTGCGGTCACAATCGCGGTTGATCCCCACGATGCCGCCGAAGGCCGATAAAGAATCGCCGTCGATCGCCATCTCGACCGCAGTAACAATGTCCGGGTCCTGCGCGATCCCGCACGGGTTGTTGTGTTTGATCACACACGCCGCAGGCGCGCTGAATTCCGCAAGGATGTCGAGCGTGGCTTCGACATCGAGAAGATTATTAAAAGAAAGCTCCTTGCCGTGAAGCTGCGTCCAAGGTGCTTCCGACTGGGAAAGCGGCAGATAGAACGCCGCCTTTTGATGCGGGTTCTCGCCGTAACGGAGGTCCTGCCCCTTTTTAAAATGGAGCGCGAGCTGCTTCGGAAGGCCTTCCTCCTTATGTTTGCGGCGTTTGCCCATGTACTGGCTGATCACGGCATCATACGCGGCCGTTCGCTCAAAAACCTTGCAGGTTAGATCGAACCGCGTTTCGTCGGACACCGCGCCTTTGTATTCTTCCAGCTCCCGAGTCACACGCTCATAATCATTCACGTCCGTGATCACGGTGACAGACTGGAAATTCTTCGCCGCGGAACGGAGCATCGAAGGACCCCCGATATCGACGAACTCGATCGCCTCTTCGAGCTCCAGATCGCCCTTACTCGTCGCGGATTCGAACGGATAAAGATTCACGACCACGAGGTCGATCGGCAGGATCCCATGCTTCTTGACCTGTTCGCGGTGGCTTTTCTTCGCGCGCAAGTACAGAAGACCGCCGTGGATCCTGGGATGGAGGGTTTTGACCCGTCCGTCGAGCATTTCGGGGAATCCGGTAAATTCGTCCACCGCTTTCGCGGGGACATGCGCTTCTTTCAGAGCCTTGAGCGTGCCGCCGGTCGAAAGGATCTCAACCCCGAATTTATGCAATGTTTTCGCGAAAGGAATGAGGCCGGTTTTATCGGAGACGCTGATGAGGGCGCGACGAATGCGTTGGCGTGACATCTTCTTGGATCCTCCTAGTTAGCAAACGGTGAAGTTTCAGGGTTACCGGCCCGGGGACCTTGTTGCCGATCATCCGGCCGTCAAGCTCTCGTACGGGAAGGACCTCCCAGGAAGTATTGCAAAGGAAAGCTTCATCCGCGTTGAAAAAATCATGCCGGGTCAAAGGCGTTTCGCGGACCCGGACCCCGAGTTCGCGAGCGCATTTTATCACAAAGCGCCGGGTCACTCCATTCAAGATTAGGTGCTCCGGCGGCGTCAACAGCACTGCTTCCTCCCCCCTCGGAGCACGGGTTCCCGAAGCTTCGGAGCCCCAGTCTCCGAAGCGGTATTTCACGAGGAAAAAGTTGCCGGTCCGGGTCTCGGCAAGATAATTCCCCCGATCCAAAAAGAGCCATTCGAAGATCCCTTCCGGATGCGGCTCCGTGCTCGCCAGAATCGCCTGATGATAGACCGAGGCCTTGACCTGATAAGGAAAAGCGTTTGCACTTCCCCGCGGGAACGACGACGTCTTCAAAGTGACACCCTTTTCATAAAAGTCCGGAGAGATCTTACGCGAACCGATTATGACGAAAATTTTTCCGCCGCAAAACGTCAGCCTGACCGAAGTGTCTTCTTCGCCGGAAGTTCTGAGCGCTGACTCCGCTTCCCTGCGCAAACTCCGTCGTTCCGGAAAGGGCCGGCAGCCTACGGTCTTCGCCGACTCCTCAAGGCGGTCGAGATGATCTTCCAGCCGAAAGATCTTTCCTCCGTAGGCGCGCATACTTTCAAACACTCCCCCGTCCTCCTCCCGCAGCAACGAAAAGGCCTGCCGGTCTGAAACTTCCCGTCCGTTGGAATAGACCCGGTACTTCATGACATCCTGTGGATGATCTTTTTTCCGAGACGCTGGAACGGCTGCTCGATCCACCGGTAGGTCAGTGCGGAAATAGCAAGCGTTCCCACAAGCCCCACCAGAAAGATCATAAAAAAGTACAGGTTGGGGTGAAACGACGGATTGAACTTCTTCGCAAAACCGAACCAGAACCGGGTGAAACGGTCCAGGACAAAAAAATGACAGAGGTACGCACTAAAACTCACCTTCCCGACAAACCGGGTGAACCGGTTCACGAAGAAGGAAAACGGCCGCAAGGCAAGCGCCCAGGCCAGGAACAGGAACCCCGCACCGTGGATGATGTGCGGCGGGATGACATCCCATTTCAGCTTGAAAAAACTTTCCATCAATAAACAATAAGCGCACAAGACAAGCAACACCCCCGCCGAGACAAGATCCTTTTGTCGCGAACCCTCCGTCGCTGGCGCAGCCCCCTCAAAACGGTCCCGGAGCAAATGAAACAGAATGAAACCAAAGCCAAAAACAGGGAGCTGGTTGGGGAGCCAAAAATAGAGAAATTGACCCGCGATAAGGGGGTCTTTCGAAGGCGAAATCCATTGCTCGCCCAAAAAATTCGCCCCGAGCCGAAAAACCATCAAAAGGGCCAAGAGCAGCATGGATTTTTTGAGGCTCGAAACATACTTAAAGAAGAACGGGAGCAGGAGATAGAAATTCATCTCCACAGCAATGCTCCAGCCCCCCGGAACGACATTGTTGATGGTGTCGGGATTCCAGCCGTTCACGAACAGACAGGTCGATAAAACCCGCCAGAACGTGATCTCGTACGGAGGGGCGTACAGCTGCTTGAACCCGGTGATCGCGATGTAAAAAAAGGCGGCCGCCCAAAACATCGGCGCGATCCTGAAAAAACGCCGGATAAAAAAGGCCCGGACGTGACCGTCGCCTTTCTCTTTCCGGACATGGAAGGAATAAAAAAGCGTGAAGGCGGACACCACAAAAAAAAGCTGCACCCCGAACCGTACTGCCTGAGTCCACTCCGAAACGGCATTGGCGAACGGAATGCGTTGATCGGTGTGAACGAGAAGGACCAGCAGAAACGCCCAGCCGCGCAAGGCATCGATGAAGTCGAACTGCCGGAACTCTCTCAGCGCTTTTTCGTCATTACTCATAATGTTGCTCTTCCGAGGCCGCCTTCAGCGCTTTCATCAACGCTTTCGCTTTGTGCAGCGTCTCTTCGTATTCTTTTTCCGGATCGGAATCATGGACGATCCCGGCTCCGACCTGCAGATGCCCGCGATCTTTCCGGAGAATCATCGTCCGGATCACGATATTGAGATCCATGTCCCCGCACAGATCGATATAACCGAGCGACCCGGTATAGATCCCGCGCCGCACAGGCTCAAGCGCGTCGATGATCTCCATGCACCGGATCTTCGGGCACCCGGTGATGGTCCCGCCGGGGAAGATCGCCCGGACAAGATCAAAGGCGTCTTTCCCTTTTTTCAGCCGGCCGGTGATCTTCGAGACAATATGGACGACATGGGAATATTTCTCAAGCGTCATGAATTCCCGGACCTTCACCGAGCGGTAATCGCACACGCGGCCGAGATCGTTCCTCTCGAGATCCACGAGCATCAAATGCTCTGCCCGCTCTTTGGGATTCCTCAAAAGCTTTTGACGCCATACCGCGGGGCGGTTCCTCTCCCCGCCCGAAGGACAAGTCCCGGCGATCGGACGCGTTTCACAGATGCGTCCCGTTTTACGGATCAGCCTTTCCGGAGAACTGCTGATGATCTCGAGGTCCCCCACCCGGAAGAAACAGGAAAAAGGCGACGGATTGATCGCCCTGAGTTTTCCGTAAAGCGCGGCCGGAGATCCGGAAAATCCGAACCGGAACCGCTGCGAAAGGTTCGCCTGATAAATATCTCCCGCCGCGATGTAGTCCTTGGCTTTTTCCACCATCGCCTTGAACCGCCGCTTCGGCATCTCCGGCACGATCTCCTTCAAATGGAAAGGTTGCGATTTTACCGGCAGAGTCTCGAAGAATTTTTTTAATTTTTCGCAGCGTTCCCTGCACGTCTTGGCATTTTTAAAAACGTTCCGGCGGGAGGCACGCTGCGCGTCATACGCTACGAGGTAATAAACACGCCGGTGATGGTCATAAACGATCACCTCCCTGAAAAGGCCAAGGTGAAGCCGCGGAATCCCCAGTTCTTTTTTGGGACGGAAACCGATTTTGTCGCAAAGCTCCGCAAGCTCATAGCCGAAGTAACCGACAAACCCTCCGGTAAAGAACGGGTACTCCTTCCCGGACGAGCTGCGGTAACGCCGGAATATCTTTTTAAGCGCGGCGAACGACTCCGCTGCCGGATATGTTTCGCGGGATTCCCCCGCAACGCGAAGCGAGGTTCCCTCTAACCGGACCTCGAGAACAGGGTCCATCCCGATGTAGGAATAAATCTGATCCGGCGGAGCGTATTGAGGAGAGTCGAGAAAAAAACAGGTTTTCGACGTTGCGTAAACCGCGCGAAAAACTTCCCACGGGGTTTTGGAAGATCGGAACTGTTCAACGTGAAGCGGCATAGGATGCAGCCCAAAGTAAAAAGACACAGGGGACAGGCAGTCAATGAATGCCTGTCCCCTGTCTGTTTTTATTAGTCTTTATGCGAATAAAAGACGAGGCCGCTTGCGAGCTTGGGATAGAAATACGTCGACTTTTGCGGCATGCGCTCGTTCACCGCGCCCATTTTCTCGAGCATCCCCACTTCGGGGGCCTGGAGAAAGAACGCGGCTTGGGCATTCTGCTTTTTCATAACATCCATCGTCCCGTCAACCGTATGATCGAAACGGAGAACGGATTCCCATTTTGTCTCGGGAAGATCGAGAAGCTTCGCGAAGATCAAGTGCCCGAGCATGTTCACGTTCAGATCGAACCAGACCTCCGGCTTTTCCTGTGCGACCTTCTGCCGGGCCTGGGCTTTGTCGAGAAGCTTGAGGAGGAACGTCCCGCCGCTTTTCAGCGTCAGACCGAACGTCATCGGCTCCGTAGCTCTGGAAAGGACCATCGCTTCAATATCTCGAAGAGTGGCTTTTTCGACCTTAAAAAATCCTTCGAGCCGCTTGAGGATCTCCGCATCGCTCATTCCGACGTCCAGAAGAATGCGGTGCGTAGGAAGCACGATAAATCCCGGGTCCTGAAAACTTACAAGCGCCATGTACCCGTAATCGGAAGGATAGGCTCCCGGAGGAGCGGCCAGCAATTCCTGCCGCTTGAGACGCGAATACTCGAGGTTCGTTTCGTAGCGATGGTGCCCATCGGCAATATAGACCTTTTTGGATTTCAAGCCTTCGTGGATCTTCGCGATGACACCGGCATCGCGGATCACAAGCAGACTGTGCTTGATCCCGTCATCGTCCGTAGCTGCAAAAACCGGAACGGAGGTCTTGGGATCGACAAGCAGTTTGTGGATCGCTAAATTTTCGTCCTTGTAGAGCCCGAATACCGGAGAAAAGTTGGTCTGGGTCGTCTTCAGGACCTTCATCCGGTCCACTTTGGGACCGCTCAACGTCTTTTCGTGAGGGACGATGATGCCTTTTTCAAAAGGTTCGAGTTTAACGCGGCCTAAAAGCGCCATGCGCCGCTTGGCGATCCCGGTAAGGGGATCCTTGAAATCCTGCGTATAAACATAAAAAGCAGGCTCTTTTTCTTTCGTGAGAAATCCCTGTTTGCACCATTCATTGAAAAAATCTCGGGCGCGGGTATAGGTGTTCTGTTGTTCGTTATCCGAGGCTTCCTTCTTATTCAGGACGAGCCGGACGCAATTCTGCGGGGAACGTTCGTAAAGCTTCTGCTGCTTTTCGGGAGAAATAACATCGTACGGGGGTGCAAGAACCAGGGAAACATCGATCTTTCGGGGATCGTAATGCCAAGCTTTCAGGGGCTGAAAATCAAGTACGGTATCGGTCGCGCAATGTGTCATAGGGGTGGAATCCTAACATAAGGGTTAAGGTTTGACAATAACATCGGAAAAACAGGCTAACGGATGGTGGAATGGGGATGACGAAAAACCAGTTTTTACGCCATCCGCCCTCCGAAATTCTTCATCCCCCCGTTACTTTACCTTCGCTCCGTCGGCGATCGGGCGATCCGTCGTCACAACGGTCAGCATGGTTTCATTAGATGCGGCCAAAAGCATCCCCTGGGACTCGACGCCACGGATCACCGCCGGATCAAGGTTGTCGACGATTACGATCTTTTTTCCCTTCAGCTGATCTTCGGTATAATGCGCCCGAATGCCGGCGACGATCTGCTTACGAACCTCGCCTACCTTGATTCCAAGGACATACAACCGATCCGCATTCGGATGCGGCGCAACAGTCTCGATTTCGGCAATTTTAAGTTCTAATTTCTGAAAATCTTCATAAGAAGCCACGTTTTTCTCCTTTTTCGATTTTATCGGACGTTCAGTTTTAATTTAAAACTTTCCCAGAGAAGATTATTACCGATAGATTGACATTCTAAATCTCGCTAAGTGCCACGAGGGCGGTATTTTAGCATAAAATTTTCTCCGGAAAAGAACTTTAAAAATGGATTATCGGACGTATGAACCGTAAGCATTTACAGTTAAAACGCTTAGAAACGCCTTGTTTTGCTTGATTTCAAGAGGCTGAGTGCTTATCATAGGCGCCTACTTAGAAAATCCCATCGCATTCATTCAAATCCAACAGGGAGGAATCAATGGGCAAGATCAAGATCGCCATCGTCGGAACCGGCAATTGCGCAGCGTCGCTCGTGCAAGGGATCGAATATTACCGGGCTTTGGCTAACGAAAAACTACCCAAAAACAAGCCGGTCGATCTCATGGGACTGATGAACTACAACATGGGCGGCTATTTTCCCCATGATATCGAAGTTGTCGCGGCCTTCGACATCGACAAGCGGAAGGTTGGCGAGCGTCTCGATGTCGCTTTGAACGCAAAACCCAATTGCGTGTGGCCCATCGGCAATCCCCTCCCCAAGAGTAAGATCCGTGTCGAGATGGGGAATATCCTCGACGGCTACTCTGAACACATGGCGAATTACGCCGAGAACCGGACGTTCGTACCCGCGAACAAAAAACCCTGCAACGTAGAAAAGGTCCTGAAGGAAAGCGGTGCAGAGGTTCTTCTCAACTATCTCCCCGTCGGCTCGCAAAAAGCCACGGAATTCTATGCCGAGGCCTGTCTGAAAACAGGTGTCAGTCTCATCAACTGCATGCCGGTCTTCATCGTCTCCAATCCGGCATGGGCGAAGCGCTTTGAAGCGAAACGGATCCCCTGCGTCGGCGACGACATCAAGGCCCAGATCGGCGCAACGGTCACACACCGCACGCTCGCGAAGCTGTTCATGGACCGCGGCGTCAAGATCGACCGCACCTACCAGCTGAACACCGGCGGGAATACAGACTTCCTGAACATGCTTAACCGCACGCGCCTGGAATCAAAAAAGATCTCCAAAACCTCCGCGGTCCAGAGCCAACTCGATGTCCCGCTCGATCCGGACAACATCCACATCGGCCCTTCGGACTACGTTCCCTGGCAGAACGACAACAAAGTCTGCTACCTTCGTATCGAAGGCCGCGGGTTCGGCGGCTTCCCGGTGACGGCAGAAATGCGCCTCTCCGTCGAAGATTCTCCGAATAGCGCCGGCTGCTCCATCGACGCCATCCGGGCCTGCAGGATCGCACGCGACCGCAAGATCGGCGGCCCGCTCATTTCCATCTCGGCTTTTACGATGAAACATCCGCCCAAACAAATCGTGGACTACGATGCCAAGGAGCTGGTGCGCAAATTCATCCAGGGCACCTGCCCTCGGTAGGACGTCCCGATGTTGCGCAAGATCCTCTATCCGAAATTTGAATCGGCGATCAACCGTATCGTTGCCTGGCTGACGCAACAAGGGATCTCCCCGAATCAGCTAACGCTGACAGGGGCGGCACTCAATCTCCTCGCCGGCGTGATCTACGCCAAAGGATTTTTCTTCCTCGGCGGATGGATGCTCCTCGTCGCGGGCCTCGGCGACCTTCTGGACGGCCCCCTCGCGCGGGCAACAGGGAAAGCCTCTTCCTTCGGGGCCTTTCTTGATTCGACGGTGGACCGGTACTCCGATTTCTTCGTCTTCGCGGGAATCGCCGCCTGTTTCATCGGCCGTGGCGAGGTCTTCTGGTTCCTTGTATCGCTCGGGATCATCCTGGGAGCGTTCGCGGTGAGTTATTCCAAAGCGCGCGCCGAAAATTTCATCAAGGATTGCGGGGTCGGCGTTTTCGGCCGCGGCGAACGGGTGATCCTCTTGGGTCTCGCATCGATCTTCACGCCGCTCCTCAAACTTGCTTTGTTGGTCCTTCTCGTCGGCACCCATATCACCGCCGTCCAGCGGATCCTCCACACCAAGAAAACGCTCACCGGCAAATCTTCCGCGAAGGGCTAAGATGGACCGTTTGGCCCGATCCTTCTTTCTTTTCTTAACGGTTATTCTCTGTTCTTTTTCCGTTACTCCACAGATCCTTTCCGCCGGACCGGCCCCCCAGGCCGAGCTCGAGAGCGTTCTCCAAAAGATCGAGAACCGTCATTACCGGTGGGTCGCGATACGCGCGGAGGTGCTCCTCTTTTTCGCTGCTTCGGAAAATTCGAGAGCGATGTGCGGTGGCGAGCTGATCTACCAGCGGCTGGATGAACGGATGTCCCTTTCCTGCGTGGATTCCGAAAAAAACCTCGTATTCGTGTTCCGGACGCTCGACCGGCGATTCGACCTTTATTTCCCGTCCCAGAACACGATCTATCACGGTTCCATCTTTGACATGGAGGATTCTCCCGAGATCGAAAGCCATCTAAAACCCCGCGATCTTTACCGCGCCCTTAAACCGATGGCCGTAAACCCTAAAGAAGCCGGGGTCGAACGAACAAATTCCGTGATCACGAGCCTGGACGTCTACGGAAAAAAAAGAGACGGCAAATACCTGAAACGAAAACTTTATCTGACGCCCGAGGGCGATGTCCGCGGCGAACTTTTTTTCAATTCTGACGGAAAGCCCGTCACCGAGATCCAGCGTTACGATTTCCGGGAGATCCCGGCAGACGTCGGCACGTTCCATTCGGTCATTTTTCCGAAAAAGATCACCGTCATCTCGCCCGAAACAAAGAAAGGAAGCGCGATCTTTTTCGCGCGGGTGCAGCCGCTTGATTCTATCGACCCGCTGGAGTTCCTTTTACGAGTCCCGGAAGGGACAAAAGAAGTCTTTCTCGACGAAAAGGATCCGAAGCTCGCCTTCCGGCAAATGGAACTTGATCGGCGCTCGGCGCGGTCCTCGGAAGTAGGACCGGTAGAAAAGATCGCGCCGGAAGCCGTTCCCGTCCCGGAAAAACCCGCTCAAGAAATCGCCCCGGAACCTTCTCCGGAGCCTGCCGCAGAAAATCCGGAGACTTCTGCGGACGCTGACATTGCGATCAGCGAAGAACTTTCCGCCCCGGTCCCTCCGTCTGAACCGGAATTTACGGCAAAGACACCTCCGGAACAAGACTCCCCACCTGCCACTCCGTCCGACAGCGCTCCACTCCCTGCCAAAACATAACCGTCCGGCATTTGATCGCCGATCAAAAATTTGGGACAAATAAAGATCTTCTTTTTTTGGAATTCGGATCTGGAAGGCGGGCTCCGGCCCGGAAGAAAGTCCTGCCGGAAAAAATTATTTTGCTTTTTCCTTCGCGGATTTTCCGGGAAGCGTGCGGCGCTCGTGACGGGGGCTGTGGAGAGTCCGGTAGTAAGTGATCTCCGGTTCCCCGAGCTCCCAGGAAAAGTAAACCGTTTCCCCGTCATGCTCTCCGAGAAATTCCACCTGCCCCTTTTCGATATTACGGAGAATGGAGCCTGAGGCGAAAATGGCTTCTACGTCCTTGGCGAGTTCCTCGATCGCGTCTTCCAGAGCATGGATGCCCATCTCGAGATCATCCTGCTCCTCGACGAGACCCTTGGAACGTTCGGCAGCGCAGATGAGCTCATGCATAAAGAGCGAATCGTGGGTGCGGCTGTAGGCTTCTTTTTTATTCTGGAGATGACGCAAACGTTTTTCGAGATCGGGCAAAAGGCTGTTGGCTTGATGAAGGCTGAAGACTTTGTGTTTTTTCTTCGTCACAGATGATATCTCCCGCGGAAAAGAATACTCCGCACTTTTCTAAAAATCAAACCCAAATCATCTTATGGAACTTACGCGGTAAAACCTTCGGGGACAACATCCGACCAGATCGCCGGCATGAGACCGCCGCCGGTCGCGACGTTGATCACGCTTTCGTCGCTCAGCCGCACAAACCCGCCCGAATACTTTCCGCCGGAAACGAGCAAGTTAAAGTTATACTTTTTGTAGGCAAAATCCAGCTTCTGGTTCACAACGACCGGAACGGTCAAGATCGGCACGGGGACCTGCTCCTGGATGACCCAATCTTCCTCTTTGAGAGCCCGATCCACGACCGCGTTCCATTCACTGTCAGGGGTCTCGCGACCGACATACACGCGGCGCGCACCATGGCTGCTCCCGTTCGGCTTGAGGACTAACGTCTCTTTTTCGTCCTTCAGGAAATCGATAATAAAAACCTTCCGGTTTCCGTAAAAATCCTCGGCATCGGCCAGACAACGTGTCCAGGGCAAGTGTTGCTGCTTCATCGTATTCTCATTCTCCGTGAAGAACCGGTCGAACTCCGGAGTCGTAAGCAGTGAAAAGATCGACTTGCTCGACGCGAGCCGGGAGCAAAGCGGATTCACCATGCAAACCGCCTTGTCTTTATAGGCCCGCACAAGATCCTGAACTTCATCAAGGCGTTCCACGAGCTCATCAAACGCCGCGCGGCGGTAGATGAGATGGACCCGGAAACCTTTATGATAAAGTTTCCCGCCCTTGTACTGAAGTTCGCGAGGGTCCGCGATCGTCGTCTTATATCCTTTGGATTCAAAATGGCTTTTCATGGGCGTGAATTCGGCGGAGGTTCGCGCGTGGCGCCATTCCACGATCGCGATCTGCGGCGTTTCATACCCGCCGAATTCCTCATAGACCGAAAGAAGCGTCGTCAGAATGCTCTGGACGCGCTCCGTGGAGGCGAGATGATGCTCCTCGGCGAACGGCCAGACCAGTTCTTCCGAAAGGAACGCGGATTCAAGCTGGTCCGTGTACGCGGCGCCGGCCGGAACATCGCTATTGAATTCCAGAAGTTTGAGGCTTTCCCCTTCCAGGAGCGCATCGAAGCGGCTGAAAACGACGTGCTGAGAATACCCCGGATCGATCTTCACAAGTTCTTCGGCCTCGGGAGAAAGACGGAAATGGGAGCGGAGCTGGACCTCCTCGAAATAAAGCCGCGCCGTCGTGTTAAGGATCTGATGGAACGCCGACGAAACGCGTTTGAGGAGATGGTGTTGCTTGGGCGTGACAAAATATCCTTTGTAGAACGCGGGAACGGTGAAACGGCCGAACGCGAACTGGGGGCCCTTGAGTTTTTCGCGGAATTGGAGAATGGCGGGAACAGCCTGACCGGCCTTCCCGGTCAGATACTGGTCGTAGGCGTGATCAAGATTCGCGCTCATGATTGCCTATGATAAACAAAAGGGGACAGGCATTCAATCATTGCCTGTTCCCTTTTTTATTTCCGCTGTTCGGCGGGAATGTAATAGCCTTCCTGGGGACCGACGTATTCGGCAAGGGGCCGGATGAGCCGGTTGTCGAGCTGCTGCTCAATGATATGCCCGCTCCATCCTGCGACACGGCTGGCCGCGAAAACGGTCGTGAAAAAATCCGGCGGAAATCCGAGCACGTAAAGAACGGGGGCCGAGAAAAAGTCCACGTTGCAGGGGATCTTCTTCCGTTCCCACATGACCTTTTCGACGCCGTCGGCGATCTCAAGCCATGTCGTCTTGCCGGCTTTGACGCAAAGGTCGCGGGCGATCGCGCGGAATGCCTCGGCACGCGGGTCGCGGGTCTTGTAGATCCGGTGACCGAAACCCATCACCTTCTTTTTTTCATCCAGCAGCTTGTTCACATACGGGATCGCGTTTCCCGGGGCGCCGATCTCGAGGATCATTTCCATGGCGTACTGGTTCGCCGCGCCGTGCAACTCGCCGGAGAGTGTCCCGACCGCTGAAGTGACGGCCGAATAAAGATTAGAAAGCGTCCCGGTCGTCACGCGCGCCGCAAAAGTCGACGCGTTGAGACCGTGGTCCGCCAAAAGGATCAGGTACGCATCGAGCGCCTTTTCCATCTCGAGCGTGGGTTTCTTGCCTGTCAGCATATAAAGAAAGTTGGCCGCGTGCGAAAGCTCCATGTCGGGCGCCACGGGTTCTTTCCCTTCGCGTAGCCTGTAGAACGCCGCGATGATCGTCGGGAAAACTCCGGTCAGATGATAGGCTTTCCGTTGGGACTCCTCGGGATTTACGATGTGAGCACGCGGATCCAGGGAACCCATGAGCGAACACATCGTACGGAGCGCGCTCATCGGATGCGTCGTGGTCGGGATCAGCCGGAGGATCGCGAGCGCCTTTTCAGAAAGCGGACGCTGGGCCTTCAGGGTATTCTTGAAAACCTCAAGGTCCTGGGGATTGGGAAGTCTCGCGTACCAAAGAAGGAAAGCAACTTCTTCAAAATGGGATTTTTCGACAAGCTCGCCGATCGGAAAACCGCGGTAAAGAAGCCGCCCGTTCGCGCCGTCGACATCGCTCAGGGACGTCTGCGCCGCCACGACGCCTTCAAGGCCTTTGATCAGCTTGGATGCGCTGGAGGGTTCTTTAACTTTTGGTCCCTTTGAATTAGGCATTTCTGGAATTTCCTTCCCGGTCCACGTTGACCTTCCTCATCGCCTGCCACCCTTGGCAGGCCGGCGGCACTGACTCTCATTGATTCTTTAACCGAGGTCAGTACTGCACTGAACCTCCCTTTGACTTCAATGGAGCGTTCAGTGCGGTATTATACTCAAAGCTCCGGGAATGGGAACTAGGAAAGAGTGTAAAACTGAGGGCCACGCCCGCCTGCCGGCGAGGCAGGCACCACGGACATCGGGCCACGATCTGCCTTCTCCGTGGGCCGTGGCCCGTTGATCGTGGACCGGTCTTAGAAATCAAATCTCGCGGTGCCGTAATACGTGTTCGAGATGAACTCGTCCTTGAGCTCCATGTCATAATTCGCCGTCAAGGTCATGTTCCCCTTGTTCAGGAACGCGAGCTCGCCGCCTAACAACAGGCCGCTCTTCGCGGGCTTGGCGCCCTTCGACACGAACGAATTTCCGCCCCCGGCAAAAGACGCCGTCGTCTCCACCTGATCCCCAATATAATCGTACATCCACGCCGCTTTCACCGCCGGCAGGAATGTCCCGACCTTTTTCGACACGAACGGGTACGCGAACTTCGTACCAAGAGCCTGCAGAAGCTCATTGTAACCTTCCCCCTGCACCGTCAGATTGAGTGCCCCCGCGCCATCTTCCTTGTACTTGTTGATGTTCAGATAGCTGTACTGTAACGACGCAAAAGGCGTGACCTCGAGGTCCTTCGTCGCTTTCGTCAGGAACGTATACCCCGATTCAAGCTTCGTGCTGTACTGCTGGCCGTGGTGGTCCGATTTTGCCACGCGCTTCGTCGCGGGTGTCAGCCAGATCTCACGGCGAGAATCATAATTATTCTCCGTAAAACCGAACATGCTGTCCACGTACCACGCGTTATCCCGGCGCTCTCTCACGCCGCCTTTCCCGCCGCGCTGGTTCTCTTGTAACTTGCAAAGGTTCACGGAATCATAGCTCCCGTAAAGCGTCGCCTGCCAACTATTGATGTCATCGCTCGGACTCCCAGGCGTCTTCGCGTTCACGTTCGAGAATCCGTAACCGCCCGCCGCACCCAAACGAATGTGATCGTCCACCAGTTTATCCGCGCCGATCGAGGTGCCGAACACGTTCGCATTAAACCCCTCGATGCCCTTGCGCGTGCCTTGCTGGATGTTGCTCCCCAAGGCCTGATACCAAAATCCCGTACCCTGGAGCATGTCCCCCGTCGAAACACCGCCCTCACCGCCCGTCCGGCCATAACCCAAGCGATTGCTAACGCTCCCTAAAAACTGGTTCGCCGTCTGCTGGCTTGCCTGCATCGTCCCCGAGCTCATGTCCGGCGTCATCGTTTCCAATGCGCTCCCGACATTCCCGGACGATTCTCCGTCCAGCGTGTTCAACACCCCGAGCATATCCCCTGAAGCGCCCGTAATATTATCCAGTACATCGCCCACCGCCCCAGCGTTCCCGTTCCCCGCCGGTGCGTCGCTCGCAAATCCGTTCTCCGCGCGGCTCGCCGTCAGGATCAGGATGTTCCCCGATTTCGTGCCCGTAAACGTGTACTTCGTATCCCCGAGCACGTTGATCGTCGTCGCCGTGTCGTACGTCAGCGCTCCCGTACTCGTCAGCACCGACAGCGTGCCGCCGTTCGGGATATAACCGTTCACCGTAAGATCGATCACGCCGGCCAGATTCCCCGTACCGCCTGCCGTGATCGAACCGTAACTCGACGTCGAATCCGCCGTCAGTTTCAGCGTTCCCGTCTGCGCGTAGTTCCCGCCCACCGCAAGAGCCGTCGTCCCAATATCCAGCGTCGCGCCGTTCGTCACATGCGCCGCAGCTCCCGTCCCGAGCGCACCGGCGTTACTCACCTGCACCGTCCCCGCATTGATCGACGTCGTGCCGGTGTACGTGTTCGCGCCGCTCAAGGTTAGTGTCCCCTCGTCGTTTTTTATGAGTTTACCTGTGCCCGTACCAATCACGCTATTGATCGTGGTATTGCCTGCTCCGCCTACGGTAAGCCAGAAACCAGCGCCTGTTATCGTGCCTGCGTTGCTGAGCGTGAGCGTGCCGGAATCGGACTTTATCCCGGTATCTGCACTGAGCGTCACAAGACCGGTGTAGTTGTTGTCGCCCGATACGTTCTGTAATGCACCCGAATCGCTTATTCCATAGCTGGCAAGCGAGAGGGCGTTGGCATTGGTGGTGATGATACCTCCCTGTAGCTGCAACCCGGCGACGTTACCGCCTGTCACGCTCACGCTGCCGCTGCCCAAAGCACCATTGTTTTGGATATTCAAGACGCCCGCTGATACCGTCGTCCCCCCACTGTAAGTATTTGCGCCGGAAAGTGTCAGCTTACTCCCGCCCGCTTTCACAAAACTGCTCGCCGCCGTGCCGCTGATCACACCGGCGTACGTCGCGTCCGCGCCCTGCGTGACCGTCAGCGCGCCCGCGCCAAGCGCCACCGTGGCGTTGCTGTCGCCCGTCAAAGTACCGATCACCTCGGTCATCCCGTTCACATCCAGCGTGCTCCCCGCGTTCGCGATCGTTACCGCGCCGTCGTTCGCCAACACACCGCTCGCGCCCAACCTCAATGTACCTCCGTTAATGTTTGTGCCGCCGGCATAGGTATTATTCCCCGAGAGAGTAAGCATCCCCGATCCCGTCTTCGTCAAAGCGCCGTTACTGATGGCGCCGGAGATCGCTGTCGCGCCGGAACCGTCCACCGTCAGCGTGTGCGTACCGTTATTCACATTGCCCGCCACGGAAAGCGTGTTACTGCTGCCGTTCAGCCAGGTTTGTGATGCACCCAACACGACATTGCTATTGACCGTCAGAGCGCCCGCGGTCGCCTCAAGATTGATCGCATTGCCGGAACTGTTCAGCGTCAGCGTGTTGCCGCTGATGCTCACGGCATTCGTCCCGGCATTCATCGTCAGACTGTTGATCGTAAAATCCTGACCCAATGTGGTATCAAGATTCGTCGCGTCGGTGTAATAAAAATGAACGTCAGAGGTCGAACCCGGGATGGCATTCGCTTCAGTGCCCGATCCATTGACCCAGTTCGTAACACCGCCGGCCGTGTGATAATTCCACGCCGTACTCGTGCCGCCCTTCCAAGAGATCGGATTGGCGGGCGTGTTCACGGCCCCCGTGTAGACCACCTGAAGAAGATCCGGGCTTCCGCCGGAATTGTCCACGTCCACAAAGCTGATGCTAAAAGAACCGTTCGTGCAGCCGGCGCCGGTGCAAGCGATGCTGTTGGTCCCGGTGAAATTGCCGTCCGCCAGAGTGAATTTGTTAGTCGCAAAACCGCTGATACCGCCCGAAGCGCTGGCAATGGTCCAGGTATAATTCTGGTATTTGTTAAAATCCGCCAAGGCCCCGGTGGCGGTGATATCGATCTCGAAGGTGTTGGCCGGAAAAACACCCGGAGTCGAAGCGATCGTCAGAACGTTGCCGACGCCGCCGGTGATGTTCTGGAGATCCCAGTTGGTGCCCGCGACGCCAACGGCGTTCGCGATCTCCCAGGTATACGTCCCGCCGTCACTGTAAGTAACATTGCCGGCGGTCGTGAGCGTTCCCGGGCTGTTCCCCGGAGCAAGCGTGCCGCCGCTTGCGATCGTCAGGTCGCCGGTCGTGCCGGTCCCCGAAAGCGTCCCCGCCGTCTGCACCGTCGTAAGAGAACTTTCCGCAATGGAACCATCCACCACCAGCGTCCCCGCGTTCACGTTCGTCGCGCCCGTATACATATTCGCGCCGGAAAGCGTCACAGTCCCCGAAGTCGTCTTGGTCAATCCCGCATCTCCGGCCAAGATCGTTGACGAGGAACCGCTTTGAGCATCGATCGTGTTGACGCTCGTCAAAGTCCCCGACCCGCTCACCGCGCCGCCCGCAAGAATAAGCGTGCCGATGGTTTCATCCTTGCCGTTCTGGTCAAAAGTTCCGCCGTTAAGCGTCACGGTGGCGCCGTCCCAGATCTGAAGATTGTTCGTGCCGTTCAGCCGTAACGTCCCGTCGTTGACGACCACGCGCGACGTCGCATTAAAACCCGCGCCGGTCTTTGCCAATACCAGTGTGCCGGCATCGACCGTCGTCGCGAGACTCGTGTTGTCCGTACTTCCGCTCAGCGTCAGAGTGCCCTCGCCGGTTTTATCCAGGATCTGGAAGCCGGCTCCGGAGGAACCGATCACGGAACCGGAAAGAGTGAGCGCTGTGGTGACATCCACGGTGCTGGTTCCCGTCACCTGAATTTGTCCGGACATGCTGTTCGTTCCGGAACTTGACGAAAGAGTGCTGCCGCCGGCAAGCGTCAAGCCTTCATTCCCCACCCCGAAAGTCCCGTTAAGATCCAGTGTGCCCCCGTTCCCAACCGAAGTTGCGCCTACCGTGCTGCCCAATCCCGTCGCTGAAGTGATCCGCAACGTGCCATGGCTGATCGTGGTCGCGCCATCATAGGTATTCGCCCCGGAAAGTGTTACTGCGTCGTCCCCGTCCTTGGTCACACCTCCCGATCCTTTAATGTTCGATGAGACCGTACCGCTTTGGAACGTGATCCCACTGACGGTCCGAAAATCTCCGGTCACGGTACCGGCAGCACCCGCATTGATCGTTCCAGTCTGGTCCCCGGCAGTAGGATCCGTCAGATTGAATGTCACGCTCCCATTGATCGTACCGTTGCTTTGCGATGAACCATTGAACACCCACGAAAGATCGCCGTCTGTGTAATCCCAGCCGCTCGTGTCTTCGGTCCAAGTCTCGCCATCCTCGAGCGTGAACTGCACGTCATTTGTCGCTCCTACAAAGCTGCCCGTTCCCTGAAAGATATACGGAATCCCGCCCGCATTTCCGTAGTTCCCATAATCACCGGGGTCGACCGTCTCTGCAAAAAACGCCGTGCCGGTCACCGTTCCGTCACCACCGCCGACTCCGTGGTTGGCACTCGTGTCATTGAAAATGGCATTTCCAGTGACCGTGCCACCTTCGTTCTTGGACGAATTATTGAACGTCGCATTGCCCGTGACGGTGCCGTTGAAATTACTGCTATGGTCATAAAAATAGCCGGTGCCGACGCTGCCCCAGTTCATGGCTCTCCCGTAAAGAGTAGCCGTGCCTTGGACAGAACCCTGGTTGTAGGCATCGTCCTCACTGCCAGCCGTGCCGAACGTCGCATTGCCCGTGACGGTGCTGGAGTTGACGGACAAATCATTGAATACCCAGCTGTATACCCCATCATGGTCCGAGGTATACTGGCTCCAGCCCCCGGCGCTCGTATCGGTCGACCAGGTCTCGCCAGTCAGGGTGAATTGCACGTCATAGCCGCCATGGCCTGATGTGAACGCAGCTGTACCGGCGCTAAAATCAAGCTTTGTTCCCACACTACCAAAGTTAGTAGCGCTGGGGCCAAAGAAGCCATAGCCGGTGACGACGTTGCCGTTCCGGCTACTATCATTGAACGCACCAACGGTGACATTGCCTTCGGCGTTACTGCTTGAATCGTTAAACGTGCCGATGGTGACAGAACCTCCGTTGGTGCTCGTACCATTAAACGTACCGATAGTGGCGTTGTTGTTGTTATAGCTAGTATCAGCAAACGTTGCGATGGTGACGGTGCCAAAGTTGAGGCTGCTGCCATAGAAATAAGCACCGTTCGTAGCAGTGAGCGTAGCTCCTGAGAATCTAATGCTGGGTGCCGTATCGCTTGTAAGAGTGTTGATGGTCGTATTCCCTGCGATCGAGATATTGGTGAGGAATATCACGTCATCCGATGCGTTAACTTCCCTGCCGAGAAGGATTGTGTGGTCGTAATCCGAAAACCAGTTGCTCGCCGTTTCCCAGGCGTAATCCGAATCCGAATAAAAGTAGATGGGGTCCGCCGCCTGCGCCGCGGGCGTGACCGGAACGGATAAGACCATAGCGATAACCGTGGCGAACGAGATGAGTTTTTTTACCCCGTGAGAGACCGGGCTGATGGTTTTGGGAGTTTTAAAAGATAAATTGAAATATGAAGTTTTCACGATGTTTTCGCCTCTCCTTAGCGGACTTGCCCAACAGCAAGTCCTGTTTCTAACGGGGTGAATGATCTTAAAAGTTCCGCTAGAATTGACCCGGACGGCGGCCCGACCGTCCCTGAAGCCTCCGGAAGGGAAATCTCCTCCCGAACCCTTGGAAATAATGAAAGCTGAAAGTCAAATGCCGACTGTTTTCGTTATCGGCATCTTCCGCTCCGATATTGACCGCGTTATACCCCCCAGGGGGGGGGGAATCCGAAACGCAAAATCCTAAATCCAAAAAACTTTAATCCACCCTCTATAACGGAAGAGGTCCTATTTCTTTTAATAAACTCGAAATGGAAACAGCCTTTATTTTGGGGGCCATTCTGTAATTTTGAGTACCCGCGTGGATCACGGTCAGCTCTTTGAGTTTCAGGTCGCGAAGGGCGTGCCCCATGGACGGCGTCACGGAAGGGGAGCTGGTCCGTTTGATCTCGAATCCGAGGCGGGTCCGGCCGCGGACGACCAGAAGGTCCAATTCCGCTCCCGCGTGCGTCCCCCAATAAAAACATTCTTCGGGCAAAGCGCCCAGCCGCCGGATCAGCTCATGGATTACAAAACCTTCCCAGGAGGCCCCGATCTTGGGATGCCCTTCGAGGTCGCGAAGGGTTCTTAAATTCAAAAGGGTATGGAGCAATCCGCTGTCCAGGATATAAACCTTGGGCGCCTTGATCTGCCGTTTTCCGATGTTTTCGTGCCAGGGCAACAGCTGTCTCACGACAAGAGCGGCGGTAAGGATGTCCAGATAATGCCGCACCGTCGTATCCGCAACGCCAAACGCCCGGCCAAACTCCGAAGCATTCCACTGCTGTCCGTGATAGTTCGCCAACATCGACCAGAACCTTCTGAGTGTCACGGCCCGGATACTGATCCCGAGCTGGGGCAGATCCCTTTCCAGGAAATTCTTGATAAAAAACTGCCGCCAGGCAAAGCTTTTGGCTTCCGTCCCTGCCAGAAAGGACAGGGGGAACCCCCCCCGTATCCACAACCGCTCACCGTTCTTCGCGCCAACTTCGCTTAGCGAAAACCCTCCCAGTTCATGATAGGCGATTCTCCCCGCAAGCGTTTCCGAACTTTGCCGCAAGAGTTGGGGCGAAGCGCTGCCCAGGATCAGGAACCGGGCAGGCCGCGAGGGACGGTCGGCAAGCACTCTCAGGGCCCGGAATATTTCCGGTTTTTGCTGGATCTCATCGATGACGACCAGTCCGCGGAGCTGTTTGAGCGCAAACATCGGGTCGTCCAGCCGGGAAAGGTCTTCGGAGTTTTCGAGGTCAAAAAAAGACGCGGGACCTCCTTGCGCTTTCATTAGGGTATGGGCCAAAGTCGTTTTACCGACCTGCCTTGCTCCGACGATGCCGACGACCGGATGATCGTTCAAAAAGGCTTGTAAGGTTTTTAATTCTGAAAGGCGCTTCAGCATGCCAAAAGGTTACCTTGAATATTCGGTTATGTCAACCGAGAATTCAATGTTTGTTCCAACGTGAAAATCGGATGCGCCATGCTCATCCTTCAATGATACTCCTCTGATCGAAAGACTAACTCCTCGCTTCCGTTTATGATCGGAATGCCGGCCCGACCGTCCCTGAAACCCACGGAAGAGAATTCTCCTCCCGAACCCTTTGAAATAATGAAAGCTGAAAGTCAAATGCCGACTGTTTCCGTTATCGGCATCTTCCGCTCCGATATTGACCGCGTTATACCCCCCAGGGGGGGGGGAATCCGAAACGCAAAATCCTAAATCCAAAAAACTTTAAATCCGCCGCGCGAAATCCGAACTGCTTTCGGTCTGAAGGCCGGGATCCGGATGGGTTTATGCAGGATGGCGATTCACCCTGCTAACGTCGGGGTTAGGAACGGGTCATTCTTTGACGACACGCTGGTCCTGGCGGCCGAGGGATTCGATCTCGAGGGTCACGCGATCGCCGGGTTTCAGGAATTTGTCCTCCCCCCAGGATTTTGCGTTGCCCGGCCCGGAACCCATGGCAATGATGTCGCCGGGGCACAGGGTAAAAAACCGGCTGAGGTAGCTGACCGCTTCTTCCGCGTTCAAAACGTAGTCGCTCGTGTTGAAATCCTGCCGGAGTTCACCGTTCACCCAAAACTTCACGTCAAGGTCGGAGGGATTCGGGACTTCATCCGGCGTGACGATCTGGGGCCCGACGGGAGCGAACGAGTCGAAACCTTTCCCTTTGGTGTATTGCTTGTCGCCGGTCTCGAACTGCCAGTAGCGATCGGAGACATCGTTAAAACAGGTGTAGCCGAGGATGTGGGTTGCGGCGTCCGCCGGCTCGATGTACTTCCCTTTTTTCCCGATCACGACGCCAAGCTCCGCTTCCCAGTCAAGTTTTCCGGCATGGCGGGAGTAAAGGATCGGATCGTTCGGCCCGGAAACGGCGGTCGCGGGCTTGAGGAACACGGTGATCGGATCGTCCGCGACCGGCGCGTGCCCCATCTGCTGCGTGTGGAGCCGCGAATTGAATCCGATGCACATCACCTTGCCGGGACGGCTGACGCAGGGGCCGGTACGGACATTCTCCTCGATAACGGGGAGCGAACGGAGATCGGCGGAACGCAATATGGAAACGATATCGACGGCGGCAAGCGACTGCGGGTCCAGGTCAGAAATGAGACGCGAAATATCGCGGATCTTGCCCTCGGGATCAAGAACGGCCGGCTTCTCTTTTCCCGCCGGCCCGTACCGTAATAGTTTCATCTCACCCTCTTACAAAAGAGAAAAATTCAAAGCTTAAAGATTAAAATTCCGGTAACGGCTTTGCCGTTCTTATTTTAAAAAAGCGCGAAGCGCTTCTTTAATTCTGATCTTTGAACTTTACTTCAGCAATTGGCGAAGGACGTACTGGAGGATGCCGCCGTGGCGGTAATACTCGATCTCGATCGGCGTATCGATCCGGCAGACAAGTTCAAAACTCTGCTGGGTCACGGTGCGGCGACCGCCGGAGACCGTGCAGGTCAGGATCTTCCCCGGTTTGAGGTTTTCGGAAATGCCTTCGATCGCGTAGATCTCCTCACCGGTCAGGCCAAACGACGCGGCGGTCTGTCCCTGGAAGAACTGGAGCGGCAGGATGCCCATCCCGATCAGATTACTGCGATGAATGCGCTCGTAACTTTCGGCAATCACGGCTTTGACGCCGAGAAGCGCGGGGCCTTTGGCAGCCCAATCCCGCGATGATCCGGAACCGTATTCCTTCCCGGCCAGAATGATGAGGGGAACCTTGTCTTCCTGGTATTTCACCGAGGCGTCGTAGATGGTGGTTTCCGACGCCTTGCCTTCCTTCGGGAAATATTTCGTGAATCCGCCCTCGACCCCCGGCACAAGCTGGTTCTTCAACCGGATATTCGCGAACGTGCCGCGGACCATGACTTCGTGATTGCCGCGCCGTGAGCCGTAAGAATTGAAGTCCACGGGCGCGACGCCATTCTCGATCAGGTATTTCCCGGCGGGGCTGTCCGCCTTGATGGAGCCGGCCGGGGAAATGTGATCGGTCGTGATGGAGTCCCCGAGCACGGCCAACACGCAGGCGCCTTTGATATCCCTCAGCGCCCCGGGCTGCGCGGGCATGCCTTTGAAATAGGGCGGGTGTTTCACATAAAGCGATTTTTTGTCCCAGGCGAACGTGTTGCCCGCCGGCGCCTCGAGGGCGCGCCAGGCGTCGCCGCCTTCAAAAACATTGCGGTACCGGTTCCGGAACATCGCGGGATCAACGCTCTTCAGGGCCTGACCGATCTCTTTCGCGGACGGCCAAAGATCGCGAAAATAAACGGCCTTCCCTTTCTTGTCTTTTCCGAGCGGATCTTTTTCGAGATCAACGTTCACATTCCCCGCGATCGCATACGCCACCACAAGCGCCGGGGTCGCAAGATAATTCGCCCGGACCTGCACATGAACGCGGCCTTCGAAGTTGCGGTTCCCGGAAAGCACCGCCGAGACGACCAGGTCTTTTTCCTTGATCGCTTGGGACACCGGCGCGGAAAGCGGCCCGGAATTCCCGATGCAGGTCAGACAACCGTAACCGACGAGATCGAATTTCAATTGTTCCAGATAAAATAAAAGTCCGCTCGCCTTCAGATAATCGGTCACGACCTGTGAGCCCGGCGCAAGGCTTGTCTTGACCCACGGTTTCACGGTGAGACCTTTTTCAACCGCCTTCTTCGCGAGCAATCCCGCGGCAAGCATCACGGACGGGCTGGAGGTGTTCGTGCAGCTCGTGATCGACGCGATCACCACCGCGCCGTGCCCGAGCTGGCATTTTTCGCCCCCGATCGACACGACCGCCTTCCGGGAAAGATCCGCCTTGGTTTTGACCGCTTCACCAAGCGTTTTCCCGAACGACGCCTTTACTTCTTTCAGGCGCACGCGCTCCTGCGGCCGGCGTGGCCCGGCAAGACTCATCTCGACCGTCGCAAGGTCGAGTTCGACGACGTCCGAGTAAACGATCTTCTCTTCCCCGCCGTCGCGGAAAAGCCCCTGTGCCCTCAAATACGTCTCGGCAAGCGTGATCTGCTCCTCGCTCCGGCCGGTCAACCTCAGAAAATCGAGCGTCTCCTGATCCACCGGGAAAAATCCCGCCGTCGCGCCGTATTCCGGTGCCATATTGGCCACCACGGCCCGGTCCGCCAGCGGAAGTGTCGCGACGCCGGGTCCGAAAAATTCCACGAATTTTCCGACCACGCCTTTTTTGCGAAGCATCTGCGTGACCGTCAGCACAAGATCCGTCGCGGTGACGCCCTCCGGTAGCTCCCCGGCCAGTTTGAACCCGATGACCTCGGGGATCAGCATCGACACCGGCTGACCGAGCATCGCCGCCTCGGCTTCGATCCCGCCGACGCCCCAACCCAGCACTCCGAGACCGTTGATCATGGTCGTGTGCGAATCCGTACCGACCAGCGTATCCGGATAAAGGAAGGTTTTCCCGCCGTCCTTGCGGCTAAAGATCACGGGCGAGAGATATTCCAGGTTCACTTGGTGGATGATGCCCGTGGCCGGCGGCACCACGCGGAAATTATCGAAGGCCTTCTGGCCCCATTTGAGGAACTGGTAGCGCTCACGATTGCGCTCGAATTCTTTTTCGATGTTCAACCGGAAAGCGTCCGGTGTCCCGGAAAAATCGGTCTGGATCGAGTGATCGATCACAAGGTCGACCGGCTGGAGAGGGTTGATCTTCTTCGGGTCGCCTCCCATTTTTACCATTGCTTCGCGCATCGCGGCAAGATCGACCACCGCGGGAACGCCCGTAAAATCCTGCAAAAGCGCCCTCGCCGGCGTGAACGCGATCTCATGCTCGCTCTTGCGCGCAGGGTCCCAGGTCGCGAGCCGCTCGATATCCTTTCGCGTGACACTCTTCCCGTCCTCGTTGCGGAGCAGGTTCTCGAGCAATACGCGGATCGAATACGGCAAACGCAGGACCTTCGCGATCCCGCATTCCTGCAGCGCCCTCAAACGATAGATCGTGAAATCCTTCCCCGCGATCTTGAGCGTGACCTTACTTCCAAAACTGTTCAAAAGACTCATCGTTAGAAGATCCCTTGTTTATTTAGGAAAGGGCCGTACTTCTTGTCCACTTCCATGATGTGATGATCCAGCCGGTTCGTCAAGCCGGGGCGTTCCTTTCTCCGCGTCCTTCTGGAGCCCGGCCGCAGTGGCCCTGAACACATCGTGCTGTTGATCGATCCCCTCGACCCCGCCGCTGTACTTCTCATCCCACTTTATCTGCGACATGGAAGCCCCCCGCTCCGGATTTTCGTTCGCTATCTCATTTTCCGGATGATCGCCTGCGCCATTTCTCTTGTGCCGACGGCGGTCGGATCGTTCCGGTCCGCCTTCATGTCATACGTCACATCCTTGCCTTCCCGGATCACGTCCGCCACCGCTTTTTCCAACCGGTCCGCGGCACCCACTTCCCCGAGATGCCTCAGCATGAGAACGCCCGAGAGGATCAGCGCCACGGGGTTCATCTTGTTCTGGCCCTTGTACTTCGGCGCAGAACCGTGCGTCGCTTCAAAGAGCGCGCTGTTCGTCCCGATATTCGCGCCGGGCGCCACCCCGAGCCCGCCGATCAGTCCCGCGCAAAGGTCGGAAAGAATGTCGCCGTAAAGGTTCGGCAGGACCAGCACGTCATAAAGCTCCGGCTTTTGTACGAGCTGCATGCACATATTGTCCACGATACGGTCTTCGAATTCGATATTCGGATATTTTTTGGCGACTTCGCGCGCGACCTCGAGGAAAAGTCCGTCCGAAAATTTCATAATGTTCGCCTTATGGACCGCGGTAACCTTCTTACGCTTGTACTGCCGGGCATATTCAAAAGCGAACCTCACGATACGCTCGGTCCCCGTCACAGAGATCGGCTTGATGCTCACGCCCGAATCGGGACGGATCTTTCTTTGGGAAAGTTTTTCGATCTCCGTGATCAACGCCGTCGCTCCGGGCGTCCCTTTCTGGAACTCGATCCCGGCATAAAGATCCTCGGTGTTCTCGCGGACGATCACGAGGTCGATATTCTTGTAGCGGGAGCGCACGCCGTCGTAGGACTTGCACGGCCGGAGGCAGGCGTAAAGATCGAGTTCTTTGCGGAGCGCGACATTTACGGAGCGGAACCCGGTCCCCACCGGCGTCGTGATCGGCGCCTTGATGGCGATCTTGTTCTTGCGGATGGATGCGATCACGCGATCCGGAAGCGGCGTCCCTTCCTGGGCCATCACATCCACCCCGGCGGTCTGGACATCCCAATCGAATTTAACGCCCGTCGCTTCAAGACACGCCTTCGTTGCTTCCGCAAGTTCGGGGCCGACTCCGTCCCCCGGGATCAATGTTACTTTATAAGATTTCATCGATATTCTCCGACTTTACGAACGACGAGCAACGGATCACGAGTAACGAGCCGCGTCACTCGTCGCTCGTGACCCGTTACTGATGCGTCAATGAGTTGCAGAAGGGAGGGAACCTTAAGTCCCCCTTGCCTTAGATTTTATTCCAAAAAGGGTTGGCAAAGCTCGTCCCAATTTCAACTTCGTTGAAATTGATAGGCCTTGGGACTACAATGCAACCCGACCCGCAATATATCTCACTGAAAGGATTCGTATTCTATATGAAGACCGCTGAAATTAAAAGAACGCTCTTGGAAGCCATCGCTCGGGCCGGAAAGATCGTCAAAGCGAATTTCGGAAAGCAGCAAAAGATCACGAAAAAGGGTGAATTCAACCTCGTCACCGAGATCGACAAAGCTTCCGAAAAAGCCGCGCTCGCGGTCATCCTCAAACGTTTCCCGGACCATTCTGTCCTTGCCGAAGAATCCCCCGAAGTGGCGGGCTCCGGCTGCCGTTGGATCATCGACCCGATCGACGGCACCACGAACTTCGCTCATGGATTCCCCATCGTTTCGATCTCCATCGGATTTGAGCATCACGGCCGTCTCTTGATGGGCGGGGTGCTTGACCCGACGCGCGATGAACTTTTTTTCGCAGAACGCGGCCGGGGCGCTTTTCTAAACGGGAAGCGGATCCGGGTCTCGACCGCCAAAACGCTCTCGGATTCCCTTGTCGTCACGGGATTCCCCTACGACCGGAAAGAGAACCCGGAAGTCTACCTCGCCTTGCTCCGGACATTCCTCACCCGCGTCCAGTGTATCCGCCGCACAGGCTCCGCCGCGATAGACCTCTGTTACGTGGCCTGCGGGCGCTTCGACGCTTATTATGAAATGAAGCTGAGGCCCTGGGATAAGGCCGCCGGAATGATCGTCGCGGAAGAAGCGGGCGCAAAACTCACGGATTTTTCGGGAAAACCGCTCACGCTCACAAGTGTTCAGAACCTTGCGACGAACGGCCGGGTCCATCAGGAAATGCTTCGCCTGTTGAAACCGTTCAAGAACTTAAAATAGCGCAACGCACAACGCGCAACAGAAAGACCTTTGTTCTTTGCGTTGGGCGTAGTTCTCAATGTCACTGGATCGAAATGGTTGTAGCATGAAGAAAAAATCACTCCGAGCTCCGAAACCGCGTCACGCCTGGAAGATCAACCCGAAAACCCGCGTCAAAGACTCCGCGAAAAAATACTCCCGCCCAAAAACCAAAAGATCCGAAAAAACCTGGGCCGACGAATTCTTTGATTAGAAAGACCCCTCTGCTAAAAAACGAGGGGAGATATTGCGGAAGATAACGCCACAAATAAAAAGCGCCGGGCTCTAGAGCCCGGCGCTTTTCGAAACAGCTGAAGTTTTTACTTATTTCCCGGAAAGATTGACATCGTCCGGAATCGGAATATCCGCGGCGATCGGGAAAGTGACCAACTGCGCAGCGCCAAGAACCGTCGTGACGGCTGCGGTGATCATACCCTGACCAACGCCCGACCACACATTCTTGCCGGCGGTGGAATATTCGTTAGGAACGGAGAAGATCTTGGTCCAACCGAGAACCGTGTTGGTCAAGCCGTACCCTAACTTGCCCGCGGCTTTTTCACCGTAGGTTTTTTCCTCAACCCACGGGCTGGCGGCGAATGCCATCGGCGCGAGGATCATGGAAAGGACTATCGCTAAGCTGATGATTTTCTTCATTGCTGTTTCCTCCTTGGTTTTTAAAGCCTCGGATTTACGCGATTGCTTGAGAGTGATTCTGCCACAACTCAACGCCATCGACAACTATTAATATGCCTGATGGTTATCGTCCTCTCCCTGCTTTCCTTAAGCAATATTTATCAGAAATCTTGCCGCCGCACGGCTCCCCCTATATGATACCCGGATGAAATCCCCCTTCCGGCCCCAAACACGCTTACAAGATCATCTCTTGGCATGGTACCACCGCCACAAAAGAGACCTGCCTTGGAGAAAAATCCGGGATCCTTACAGCATCTGGGTTTCCGAGATCATGCTGCAGCAAACCCAGGTCGTTACCGTAATCCCCTACTACCGGAAATGGCTTAAAAAATTCCCGACCCTCGCATCGCTTGCGCGAGCCCCCCTCTCGGAAGTCCTGAAAAGTTGGGCCGGTATGGGATATTACCGCCGCGCCAGAACGCTCCACGCAGCCGCACGGCATATCCGGAAAAACCTCGATGGAAAAATTCCGCGCACGGCCCTTGAGTTAAGGCGGCTGCCCGGGATCGGCCGGTATACCGCCGGCGCCATCGCAAGCATTGCATTCGGTGAAAAAACCCCGGTCCTGGACGGCAACGTGATACGCATTCTCACAAGAATCTTCGGGATTTCCGCAAGTATCGACCGCCCCGCAACGATCGAAAAACTCTGGGACCTCGCGGAAACCCTTCTCCCGGAAAAAGATCCCGGGGATATGAACCAGGCTCTCATGGAACTGGGGGCCACCGTCTGTTTTCCGTTAACGCCCCAGTGCCCCCGCTGTCCCGTCCGCTCTTCCTGCAAGGCGCGCAGAAAAGGAAAAGCGCTATCGTATCCCGTCCGTTCCAAGAAAGACGTTTATGAAAACATCCGGATGGCCGCGTTGGTTTTACGGAATGGAAAAAACGAGGTCTGGCTCGAGAAGCAACCCGCGCATGGCCGCTGGGGCGGCCTCTGGATCTTCCCTTCGCACAAAAACAAAATAGAACTCGCGAAAAAAAACAGCCTCGCCCCCGCTTCGCTAAGACCCCTTTTAACCGTGCGGCATGCTTTCACGAAATACCGGATTCGACTGGATGTGTACGATTCTTCCGTCAAAACAAAACCGGGAAAGAACCCGCTCAGCGGACGCTGGCTCGCCATCAAAAAACTTGGGGAGACCGCGTTGCCGTCTCCCCACAGGAAAATCGCAGAACACCTTCGTGCGGAAAAAAACTCCTGACATTCTCTTTTCCCCAAAAGAGAACGCCCCGGCCGGTGGAAACCGGCCCTTCCCATAAGACCTTACGGTCCCGGCTCACCTGAACACGTTATCGTAAAGATAACCTTTGAGCCCGAAAAGTCTTATTGGTTCATTCGATCCATCAGCCACTTATCCAGAACGTCCTTCTTGAAGCGCCACTGTCCGCCGATCTTCGTCGCCGGAACCTCGTTTTTCTTCAGAAGACGATAAATCGTCACAAGGTGAAACCCGAGATACTTCGCCGCTTCCTTGGGCGTCATGATCTGCGTTCTCTCGCGCCTCGGATACTGGAATTCCTGGCCCTGATTCTGATCTTTTGCCTGCTCCATCTTTGTTCTCCTTGTTTAGTATTGCTATTTTTAAGATCGATTAAGCTATATGCTACAACACAAACTACACTACATACTATAAATTGTCAATAGTTGCTAGTTTTTACAACTCGGCGCTGTTTTTGCAACTCCATACTGTAATTGAAGTTACAATGAAATCACCACTTGTAAAAAAAATAATATTGCTTGTTATTTTTATTAAATGTAGTATCCTAACTCGTCAGATTTTTAGAAGTACCAATCCAGCCAATCGGTCATATTCAAAATCTTTCAAAAGAGGGAGGTTGTTCATGAAAAAGGCAAAAGTATTGCTGGCTCTAGCGGCCTGCGCTTTTCTGTTGGTCCCGCAGGGTCTCGCAAAAGATGTTTGGGAAATGGCGCAATCGGACGTCTATAAAGAAAAATCCGGCGGAATGCTCGGTCGTGGCTTTGTGAACGCCCTGACAAGCCCTGTAGACATTTTCGTCCAAACTGTTGATAAGAGCAAAAAAGGCCCGGCGCTTGTGGGTACGCTGACCGGTATGGCCGGGGGTCTTGGTTGCACCGCACTGCGCGCCTCTTCCGGCATCGTTGACGTTGCCTTTTTCTGGGTCCCGGGTTTTAACGGGTTCCCTGTCGCAAAGTCTTACGAAAACTGCCTCGAAGATGATACGGAAGTTGTTGAGCCCATCCAGGCTCCCGTTGTGCAACAGCCGATCGTGCCTGTCGTGACCCCGGCAGAACCTCAGAAGCCCCTGGTAACGGTTGTGGAAGATCAGCCGGCGCCGACGCCGAAAAAGGTTGTCCGGGATCCGTACCGCTACGTGAAAAAGTAATTTCAGAAATTTCCTAAAATAAAAAAACCGCTCCGTGATGTACGGAGCGGTTTTTTTATGTCTGAATGCAAAAAAAAGGGAACAGACAATGATGGCATGCCTGTCCCCTTTTTAACTTAAGATTAAAGACCGAGTTCGCGCAGCGTGAAGATCGGCGAATAATTGTAATTGGCCAACGTTTCCGAAGCGCCCTCATTCCGGTCAACAAGGCACGCAACCTTCACGACCTTCGCTCCTAGTTTTTCCACTTCCGCGATCGCCTTCAGGACCGAACCTCCCGTCGTGATCACATCTTCGACCATTATAACCTTATCGCCGGGTTCAAGTGCGGGCCCTTCAATCATTTTCTGCATCCCGTGATCTTTGGCCTCTTTGCGGACAATGAACGCCTTGATCGGATGACCGCTTTGAGAGCTCAGAAGCGATACCGCAGCAGCGATCGGATCCGCACCAAGCGTAGGGCCTCCTACGGCATCCGCGCCGACCGCCTGGGCCATATGAAGGATCGCCTTCCCCACGAGCCAAAGCCCCTGGGCGCTGAGCGTCACCTGCTTGCCGTCGATATAGTACTGGGAGATCTTCCCAGAGGCGAGTTTGCGCTCCCCGCGCACGACCGCCTTTTCCTGGATCAACTTTAAAAGTTCTTCTCTGACCTGTTGTTCGTCCATGATTACGTCCCTCATTTTCCGTTATTCTATCCTGTCCTCCGGACAACTCAAACGCTTTTTCGTCAAAACCTTGTCCGAGATCCTCCTTGAGAGCCCTTTGATCATCTGCGCTTCGGCCGGGAGAAGACCGCTCCTCTTGATAAGCCCGCGCAATGTCTGAAGGATCCTCGGCAAAAGGTCCGACCCGCCTTCACGGTAGCCAAGCACCCTAAGCGCCTGCTCAAAATGTCCTAATGCGGCTTCGATCGCGATCCGGTTTAAAAAAGATCCAGCCTGCGGGCTTTCCTCCCCGCCCTCTTTTCCCGCCGTGGCGATCGAAAACAGAACGACCATAACCGCCTGCGCGAGGTTCAGTGAGGGATAGACCTTCCCGGTCGGGATGGTCATCAGCAGATCGCACTGATCAATATCCTCGTTGGCGAGACCTTTGGACTCGCAACCAAAAACAAGCCCGGTTTTCTTCACCTTAGAATTCCGGCGGATCTTTTCAACCGTTTTTGAGAAAGCGCAGAAATTTCCGCGGTGCGATCCTCTCCGGCGCGAGGTCCCGACGACGAGATTCAGATCCCGCACGGTTTCTTCCAGCGAACCAAAAACTCTGGCCTTCTGGAGGATATCGCCGGCCGACATCGCCATCTTTTTCCCTTGGGTCCGCCAGTTCGTCGGAGGCCGCACCAAACGGAGATCGGAAAATCCCATATTCTTAACCGCGCGGGCAACGGCGCCGATATTATCAATGTTTTCGGGACGGACGAGGATGACGGAGATATGCTCAGGTTTCATGAAGAGCCCTTCGAACTGGAAGACGCGGACCGCGGCTATTCTTTATCCCAGCAATAGTCCGGAAGATCAAAATGCCTTGTGATCGGCCGGGAATCGTCCGCTTGGATCATGTAAACCGGAAGGACAAGGACATCGCTGATCCCGGAGGAAAGCCGGACCGCGGTGTTCATAAAGGCCCTGGGAATATAGGTCACCGGCCAAGCCTTCGGGTACGTCTTGGGCTCGAGCTTTGCGACGCGGATAAACTCACCGCCGCTGGTAAAGATATTCTTGATCCCGCGCTCCTGGACATCCAGGATCTGTTTGAAAGCACTTGGCTTTTTAACCGTCTCGACCGCATCGAGAGCGGTTGCTCCGAGAAGCATGAGGCTGAAGAGAACCCACACCGTTATTTTTTTCATTTTTAAGTTCCTTATCGTTTAAGACTTAGGGGATCTTTTCAAAAGCCGCAAGAAAAAAACCGTCAGTCGCGCTCTGCGGAGGCCATAATTTCAGATAGTCCGCCCCATCCTCCCCACAAGGCGCCAATCTCAATTCGGGATGCGCCTCAAGGAATTTCCGGACCACGTCCTCGTTCTCGGCGGTCTCCACCGAACACGTCGCGTAATATAGTTTGCCGTTTTTCCCGAGATATGGCAAAGCTTTTTCAAGGATCCCGAGCTGCTGCGCCTGAAGTTCACTGAACCATTCCTCGGTCAGTTTCCATTTTGCGTCCGGATTGCGACCCAGGGTCCCGGTCCCTGAACAGGGCGCATCCACAAGGATCCTGTCAAACCCCGCCTTGGCGATCTTGATCTCGGACATCCGTTCGAGTTCGGCAGGAAACACGTTAAAGACCCCCGCGCGCTTCGCTCGTTTTTTTAACTCTTCCAGTTTGTACGAGCGGAGATCCGTTGCCACGATCCGGCCTTTGTTCTCCATGATCGCCGCCAGAAGTAACGTCTTTCCGCCGGCGCCCGCACAAACGTCCCAAATATTTTCTCCGGGTTTTGGCCCTACCGCCTGACAGACCAGCTGGCTTCCCTCGTCCTGAACCTCGAACCATCCGTCGCGAAAGGCCGGGGTATCGAACACGTTACGCCGCTCCTGAAGGACGAGACCATAATAGGAGCGTGCCGTCTGGTTGGCCTCCGCGCCGAACCGGCGGAACATATCCACCAGTTTCTTCCGGCTGATCTTCAGCGTGTTGGCCCGCAGGACAAGAAGCGGTCGCTGCTGGAAGAACCCGAGCAACCTTTCCGTTTCGGCCACCCCGAACATCTCCACCCAGTGCTGCACAAGCCAGAGCGGAAAAGAATAAAGCAACGCCATCATTTCTTCTTTGGATTTCGTTCCGGACGTTTCCGGAAGGAGGTGTTCCCGGAGCGCCGCGTAGACTTTCTCGTTCTCTTTGAAGATCTCGCGGAACTCTTCTTTCGTGACAAGGTCCTCTTTGACCGCCGCAAAAAGGCAGAACCGCTCGGCCTTCTCCGCATCGGTCAATAGAGGCCGGCCCTTCGCTTTTTCGATCCAGGCTTGGAGAAAACTTTTGTGGCGGAACGCGCTATAAATAGTTTCGGAGAGAAATTTGCGGTCGCGGGACCCGACCTTCTTGCGGTTCTGGAAGAAGTATTTCGAAAGACAGCGGTCCGCCGGCACGGGATCGTTCTCGATCCTCTGCCAAAGCTCTCCGGCCAGCCGAAGCTGCGAAAAAAGAAGCCGCCGTTCGTTGTCTTTGATCATCCCGCATCTCTCATCATGTTCCCCATGATACACACCCGGCGCACGTCACGGTGATTTAAAATAAAAAGGCCTGATCTTGAGGACCAGGCCTTTTGACGATCTCAGATTAAACGCGAACGCCTAATTCTCTTCGCCCGCCTTCAAGAGCCTCTGGCGGATATCCGATTCCCGGTCGAAGCGGTTCTGCCGCGACACATCCAACGTGCGCTGCGCGGAGGTCAGTTGCTGCTGAATGTAAGGGTCGTTATTGCCGCTGCGCGCGGTTTTGAAAGCATCTGCGGCGCTCCAGGCATGGTTGGCGAGCAAGGGACCAAGGCCCGCCCAGATAATACCGCCGCCCACGAGCGTCGCAAGCAAAATGGTCGTCGTAACCGCGGCGACTTCAATGCCCGCCATGATCTTCGTCTTCGTGGCGCCGATCTGGCCGTTCATGGCCTGACCGGTGGTCGGAAGAAGTAACGATGCCCCGAATTCTTTCGCGCCCTGCGCAAAAACGGGAGTGGTCAACGAGGCAAAGATCAATAAAAAGGCGGCCAAACAAGCAAAGGTTTTCTTCATGGAAATTCTCCTTCTGTTGATGATTTTCCTTCCCCTAGAGTAACGGTTTTTTCAAGAAAATCTTTACCCCGTTAGAGTCTTAAATCACTCGGTCCGCAATACCCATGATAAAGAAACGGAGGAATCTATAAAAGGCTCTCTTAAAGACCCGCGAGGTGAAGGCTCTAACGGGGTGAACCCTTACTCGGCTTTGGAAAAACTCTCCGGCCCCCAGTTCGAAAGGATCTCCGCAAAAAGACGGACGCCGTACCCGGTCGCGCCCTTCGGACAATCGAACCTGTTCTGAGTAATGTTCGCGACGCCCGCGATATCGAGATGGACCCACGGCGTCTTCGCCGGCACGAATTCTTTGAGGAACATCGTCGCCGTAATGGTTCCGGCGTAACCGTCCCCGACATTCTTGAGATCGGAATGGTGGGATTTTATGCACTCGCCGTATTCTTCCCAAAGCGGGAGCTGCCAGCAACGTTCCCCGGTCTTCTCCCCCGCTTTCACGATCCCGTCGATCAGTTTCTGATCGTTGCCGAGGATGCCGCTCGTCTTGTCTCCGAACGTGTGGTGGCACATCCCCGTCAGCGTCGCAGCGTCAAGGATCGCCTGCGGTTCGTATTTTGCCGCGTACGACAGCGCATCCGCCAGGATCAAACGGCCCTCCGCATCGGTGTTCATCACCTCCACGGTCTTCCCGTTGAACATCTTGATGATATCGCCCGGACGTTGCGGATCGTTCGCGACGTTGTTCTCGACGCACGGCGCGAGTCCGACGATATGGAGCGGCAGCTTCAACTCCGCCGCGAGCGCCATCGTCGCGATCACCGCGATCGCGCCGGACTTATCGTATTTCATTTCTTCCATGCTCTTGGAGGGCTTGATCGAGATCCCGCCGGTGTCGAAGGTGACGCCTTTGCCGATCAAACAGACCGTTCCCTTGTCTTTGTGTTCGATGCCGTACTCAAGCGCGATCAGGACCGGCGGCGTCGGGCTCCCCTGGTTCACCGCAAGGATCCCGTTCATCCCCATTTTTTTGAGTTCCGCAAGACCGAACACCTGGCAGGACAACTTCTTCTCCGCGGCGATCTTCTTCGCTTCCTGCGCAAGACGCGGCGGGTTCATGATGTTCCCCGGCTCGTTGTTAAGATCACGGGCAAGAAGCACTGCCGCGGAGATCTTCCCGGACCGCACCATCACGGAGCGCATTTCCTTCACCGCTTCCTTTTGTTCCGTTACAAGCTCGATGGACGCCGGAGTTTTGGCGGGTTCGTTCTTCTTTTGGGTCTTGTATTTGTCAAAACGATACGAAGCTAAAAAGGAGATCTCGGTAAAAATCCCCGCGGCTTGCTCCGCGCTGACCGTGTCGGTCAGAAAAGAATCGAGAAACACGCGAACCTTTGCGGCCTTCTTGCCGGAAGCGAGCGCCACCACGGACCCGACCGCCTTCCTCAGGGAAGCAACCTTGAGATCCTTTTTCCCGCCGAGACCGAGCAGCGCCGTTTCCGAAGCCTGCCGGTAACCGGTCTGAAAAGAGCTGAACACCTCTCCCGCTTTACCGGAAAAGATCTTTTTCGCGATGGCAGCCTCGGCCGCCTTGGCAAAAACAGGATCGATCTTCCGGAGCGCCGTTAGATCCTTTTCTCCTTTGAAATAGCCGATCACAAAAAGGTCCGCCTTGGGAGCTGATTTCGTCAGATTCGTCAAAGAAACTTTCATCGTGTATCTCCTTATTGTGTGAATGATTCGTCATTCTGAGACCGTCCCGTTTTGGGACTTACGAAGAATCTCCCAAATAAGATCCTTCGACTTCGCGCCTGCGGCGCTTCGCTCAGGATGACACCGTCGGTGTCATTTCGAAAAGATCATCTTGAGAGCGACCAACAGCAGAAAACCCCCGAACAACCGCTTCATCAGGGTCTCCGGAAGATTCTGCACAAAATGCGCGCCGAGCCAGCCTCCGACCACGAACCCCGCGCAGATCAGCGCGGCCATCCCCAGCTTCACGTTCCCGCTCTGGTAATAGCGCCACGCCGCAAGTAATCCGATGGGCGGCACCATAATGGCCAGCGTCGTGCCCTGCGCCTGGTGTTGGGTCAGTCCGAAAAAGTAAACCATCGCCGGGATCATGACCGCACCGCCGCCGATCCCGAACATCCCGCCGAACACGCCCGCGACAAGACCTAGAAGGATATATGCAAGCGTCATATCTCGCCTCCCGTTACATCATGAGAGCTGTTGTCAGCTTAATCGCGCAACGCTCGTTGATCGTTGTGCGTTGACCGTTGCCCGTTGCGCTGCTTTTAGTATCCCGCCCGATTCAACGCGATATTCACGAGCCTGTCCACGTGCTTAATCTTCGGATGTTCGCGCGGCACGTGAAAATAACTGACTCGCTGAAATTTTTTCTCAAGCGCTTTGACTTCCATAAAGAACGGCCGAAGATGTTCGGCCTTGAGCTTATAGATGCCGGAAAGTTGCCGGGCCACGAGTTCGCTATCGAGGAAATAATCCGCTTCTTCGATCCCGAGTTCGGCGGCAAGTGTCAGTCCGCGGATCACGGCCGTATATTCCGCGATATTGTTGGTCGCGTCTCCGATGGTTTCGCCGTGATCGGTGAGTTTTTGGTCCTGGGCATCGCAAACGAGAACGCCGATCGCCGCGGGGCCGGGGTTGCCGCGCGCGCCGCCGTCGGAATAAATCTTTCCCTTCTTAGCGGATAACGGATGGTGGATGGTGGATGGTGTTTGGGCTTTTTCGCCCTCCGCCTTCCGCCCTCCTTCATCCCGTTTCAGAGGTACCATCCTTTATTCATTCCCTGACTTCTTTTGCTGCTGCCCCTTATGCTGCGCTTCGATCTGTTCGACTTCTTTTTGGAGTTCCAGAACGCGGTTCTTGAGTTCCTTGACGGGGTCCGGGAGATCTCCGTGTTCGAGATCGATCTCTTCGGGCCGCTTGCCGTCGATCCGCACGATCTCGGCAGGCACGCCGACCACGGTGCAATTATCCGGCACCGGATGGATCACAACCGATCCGCCGCCGATCTTCACATGATCGCCGATCCGGATGTTGCCAAGCACTTTGGCGCCCACGCCGACCACCACGCTGTTCCCGAGGGTCGGGTGACGTTTGCCGCGTTCTTTCCCGGTGCCGCCGAGCGTCACACCCTGATAGATCGTCGCGTTCTCACCGATCTCCGTCGTTTCCCCGATCACGACCCCCATGCCGTGATCGATAAAAATACCGGGGCCGATCTTCGCGCCGGGATGGATCTCCACGCCGGTCAGGAAACGCGCGATCTGGGAAATAAGACGCGGAATAAAAGGGATCCGGAGCAGCTGCAGAACATGCGCAAAACGGTAGAGAAGGATCGCGTGAAACCCCGGATATAAGAAAAGGACCTCAAGAACCCCAAGCGGCGTCCGGGCGGCCGGATCGCGCTCAAAGCAGGCCTTGAAGTCGCGGTAGACTCTATAGAAAGGATAATGTTTCATAGCCAGGATTATACTCATTCATTACGGGATGGGCAATTGATTCAAAAACTGGATGAAGGATAACGGAAGAAGGATGGAGCCTAGTTTGTCGCCATCCACCATCCGCTGCCCTCCATCCGTCTTTTCCGGTTTTCTCTTATACAGAAAACCGGAAAAGCATGACATCGCCATCCTGCGTCTCATATTCCTTACCTTCGATGCGAAGCAGGCCTTTTTCCTTCACCGCCGGTTGGGAACCGTACTTGATAAGATCCTCGTAACGCATGACCTCGGCGCGGATGAACCCGCGTTCGAAATCCGAATGGATCACGCCCGCCGCCTGCGGCGCCTTGGAACCTTTTCGAACGGTCCACGCGCGGACTTCTTTTTCGCCGGCCGTGAAATACGTGATGAGCTGAAGCGTGGTATAACCCGCGCGGATCAGCGAATTCAGCCCCGGTTCTTCAAGGCCGAGCTCCTTGAGAAAGATCTTCTGGTCGTCTTCGGAAAGATCGATAAGCTCCGACTCCACCTTCCCCGAGATCACCACCGTTTCCGCGCCTTCCTTGGCCGCGTGCTGCCGCACAAGATCGACATACTTCCCGCCCGCCGGAAGTTCGTTCTCCGCAACGTTCGCGCAATAAAGCACCGGCTTGAGCGTGAGGAACGCCAGATCTTTCACGATCTTTTTTTCTTCTTCCGTGAGCCCGATCCCCCGGAGCGGCGTGCCGTCCTCAAGCGCCTTTTTGACCTTCTCGTAGACGGGCATTCTTTCCTTGGATTCCTTGTCACCGGTCTTGGCGAGCTTCTCGGTCTTGTCGTAGCGCGCGTTGATGGTGTCGAGGTCTTTGAGGCATAGCTCGGTATCGATGACGCCGATATCGCGCTCGGGATCGATCGAGCCGGAAACGTGGACGATGTTCGGGTCTTCGAAACAGCGAACGACGTGGAGAATGGCTTCGACTTCCTTGATGTGTCCGAGGAACTGGTTCCCGAGACCTTCCCCTTTAGACGCTCCGGCGACAAGTCCCGCGATATCATAAAATTCAACCGTGGTGGGCGTTGTTTTCTGGGGATTGTACAGCTTACTCAGCGCCAGAAGGCGTTCATCCGGAACCGGTACCATGCCGACGTTCGGCTCGATGGTACAAAAAGGATAGTTCGACGCCGCGGCGTGTGCCTTGGCGATCGCGTTAAAGATGGTGGACTTGCCGACGTTCGGAAGCCCTACGATACCGCATTTGAATCCCATGATGACTCCTTGTGATTTGAGGGGAGACTATAACAGAAAAGCAGAATAGGAACAATCAGGATGGAGGATGACGGATGGCGGAGGGCGTAAAAGCCAAAGCTCCATCCGCCCCAACTTTTAATTTTATTTCTGAAAAGGTAGTTGGGACGGCCCCAATTTCCGCTTCGCAAAAATTGATAGGTATTGGGACCGCCCTCCGTCATCCGACATCCGTACTGTTATGCCGCCCACGCGACGACCTGCTGGTTCAGATAATCCTGAAGGACCGCGCGAAGCTCCGCGTGAACGATCAGATCGCCATCCGGCGATTCCGTCACGCCCCGTTCTTTCCCTTCGGAAAGCACGTACAGAAGCGCGAGCGAGATCAGGCCCTGCTCCTCATCCAGCCTGAGCGCTTTAACGAGAGGATGCCGTTTACGCCGCGCATTCTTTCCGTAAAGATCGACGGCGGCACGATTCGGGAGACCAAATTTCGCGAACGCCTGTTCCATCCCGAGTTCCGTGACCGCGATCTTCCCGCCCTCGATCTGCCGGAGGATCGTTTCGCGTGCCAAAAGCGGCTCTTGCTCTTGCCGCGCAACCTTCGTCATCCTGAGCGCAGGCTTCGTCATCCTGAGCGCAGCGAAGGATCCCGTCTGAGATTCTTCCCCCGCCGATGGCGGGGTCAGAATGACGGCCTTATTAGTTGGTGCTTCCCCGTAAAGAACGATCCGGGCGTCTTTGCGGCCTTCGGCAACCGCCGTCGCAACAATAAAGAATTCTTCCCACTGTTTTGCCGTGAGCGCGGCAAGTTCCGCACGGCTCATCAGGATCGTCCCAGCGCCGTTCAATGTTTCGATCCGGCTGCGGACCGCGAGCGCGTGACGCACAGCGCTTCGCGCTGAGGATGACGGATGACGGAGGGCGGTCCCAATACCTATCAATTTTTGCGAAGCGGAAGTTGGGGCGGATGGAGCTTTGGCTTTTACGTCCTCCGTCCTCCGTTTCCCTTCCTCCTGCTTTTCGGGTGTTGCACGGAGGGCGGGTGAAGCAGAAGCTGAGGGGTCAGAAAACTGCTTCGTGCCCGCCTCTCCGCGCGGTTGAATGGTTGTATTAATTATAATTTTTTCTCGCTTGGGTTCTTCGCCAGAGGCGAATCCGTCCACTTGCTGGTGGATTCGACTCGGGACGAATCCGCCGCGCTGCGTGGCGGAGAGTCTCGACGGGGCCGATACACGCCTCGGGTTTACGGCCGTAAACCCGAGGGCTGCTTCATTGACACCCCTAAAAGGCTGTGATAGGCTTTGGGTGGTTTCGCGGGAAAGAAGCTGTAAAGAAGATAAGCTACGGGTTGTTAAACCGCTCGGTTGAGAGATCAGCCGGGCGGTTTTTTTGTTGTCCTGCCTGCCCACCAAAACTTCAGCGCGGATTTCAGAGCGGGGCCCCGAAAAAACCGACGCCCACGCGTAAAACCCTCGGACGACGGCCCGCTCATAATCCAGGGAGTCTTTTTGGAGACGGGTCAATAGCGACTTGCCGACCTCGCCTCCCGTCGACATAAATTCACCTTTATCGTCATCCGCCCGGCGGCTTTCCTGTGCTTCGTTTTCAAGAAGCTTGAGCCATCTCCGAAGCGGTTCAGTTTCTTGACCGGAAAATGGGGTCACCGGCTCACCGTGAACGGCTGCCCGGAAACGAACTCCCGCTTGCGCGATAAAAGACAGAACTTCCTCGGCAGCTTCCGAAGCCTGCGCCTGTTCTTTCTCGGGATAAATTCCCAGAAACTTGCGCCGCTGCGACAGCGCCTCTTCAAGGGCTTGCCGCATCGTGAAATATCGTGCCGCCATCTCCGCCTGCCTTTCGCCAAGCGTTCCCTGCCACGGGTTAAGAGCCTGAAGCGCTTTCCCGACAAGGCTCTGCGGCACGGCATCCCAGGCCCCTTTCTTCCGGATCTCAAGCGCAAGATTCTCCACATCGGCCCGAATACTCATGAATTCTTTCAATAATGTCCCCTCCGAAGACACATTGCCGGTAAGTGCTTCCTGAGAATAGATCTTTGTCAGCAGCCGGTCGGAAACGGTTTCACCTGCGGGATCCACAAGGAAGGGACGCAGGGTCGGAGTCGGCTCAAAGTGCGCGAAACCATACCCCAGCTCCCAATCAGAAAATTCTATCCCTTGGGCAGCTATATCCCATTGGGCGCTCCTGAACTTCCATGTTGCCACACCCATCCAGGTATTCTGCAAAGCAACAAGAGCTGCCAGCGCCTTGAGCGCCGCAGCTTGATGAGGGCTCACTTCTTCGAGCGTTTCCACAAACACATCTTTTAACGAGTGGACGATATCGTCGACATCGGCGTAGACCTTGCGCAGCCTCTCGATCAGGGATTTATTATGAAGTCCTTTATCCGCAAAATCACGCCGCAACGCCGTCTGGAAGCTCTGAAAGGATTTAAGAGCCACCGCAAGTTCTCCGTGAGCCTTTATCTTGTTCTGGGTTTTCAAAAATTCTCCGGCGCGGATCAGATGGTTCACTCCATCGCCCAATGAAATCCTTTCGGCAGAGATTGTTTCCGCCATGCCCGCAAACGCCGGCTGGTTCATTTCCGTGAGCGTGTTCCTTACGCGCGCAACGATCGCCGCGATCTCAGGAATCGCCGCCCGCATCTCGGCGCGGCCGCCCACCTTTGCGGCCGGCCGAGAAATGCTTGAATACGGATTCAAGCGCGCTTCGGAGCGTTTGGCGGATTGGGAAGAAAGCTTCGCCTGGACGGCTTTGGCCACGGCCGCGACTGTTTTCCAGTCGCTTCGCGAAAGCTGTGCGGCGCGCAGACCCACGCCCATCATCCCGAAACTCGCTAAAGCACGTGACGCCGCGACCCAATTTTCATGCTCCAAAGCCTCAAGCACGCGGCGGAAATACGGCCGCAGCTTCATCGGAACTTGGATACTCCGGAAGAGTTCCGTGATCCGGCGGTGGTTCCGAACTGCTACGGAACTTTTTCCGGAGGCTCTCCTCAGGACCAATCCATCGTCCGTTAGCCGATAGATCCTCTGACTGAGGCTCCTCGCGGGCGTCCGGCGAGATCCCGTCAATCTTGTGATCTCGACCACGTCTTGATAAAGATTGATCCGGACATTCACTCCGTATTGCTCAAACAAAAACCTTTCAAAATTATTCAAAGAATCCGTGAGGGCGCGCCCGTGCTCCTGATCGTAATCGATCAACATATCCGGTATTTTCGGAGCAAACTCCGCCAGAAGAAAATGAGAAGCAAAATCCATACCGAAGATCTCGTATTTCACGAATTGTTGGAGCGCAAGCTTAAGTGTAGATATGTCGACCAGCAACCGGCCCCCCGGCTTGAGGGCCTTGACCCATTTGGAAAAAAATCTTGGAGCTTCTTTTTCGTCATTAAAGGCATAACTCAGGGACTTCGTTCCTATCATCAGGTCAAGCTGTCCTTCCCCATAATCAAGCGTGCTGAAGTCCGCCAGCAACGGATAGGCCGCCACATTCCCCGGAAGGACCGCGCGATATTTAACCCCACCTGAAGATCCTTGGAACGAACTGTCTTTCTGAAAGAATTGTTCAAAGATCAGCTTGAGCGGCTGGGAAACATGATATTCGCCCCAGTTTCTATCGGTCATATAATTACGCGCTTGGGAAGGATTCGCGCTGATCCCCCTCAGGACCTCTATCTCCGGCCGCTGATTCGAGACCACTGAGAGCTCGATCGGGCGCTTACCATATCTCCCGGCAAGCACGCCGGCAACTTCCAGAAATTGGGGCGACTCTAGGGAGCCTGCTTCATCATGTAATCCAGGTCCCATTAAAGCCACTTTTAGAGGGCCGCGTTTAGCAGTATCAAGAGGGCGCAGCAAAAGATCGTATAACCCCGGAAATCGCTGTGCCTCAGTAAAGTCACCGTATCCGGACCGTCCGTAGAATTTCGCCAGCTGCGGATTGATCGTCCGCAGATAATCCGCGTAGGGGCCCGCCGCTTGAGCTGCCTTATCCGCAGGCTCCCGAATCTCGGCTCGGACTTCCTTGGTCCGGGCACGAGTGCGTGCAGGACTAGGGGTGTCCTGCCGCATCTCAGCACGGCCGCCCACCTTTGCGGCCGGCCGAGGAGTGCTTGAATGCAGATTCAAGCGCACCTCGGCTGGGACTTCCTTGGTCCCAGCACGAGTGCGTGCGGGACTAGGGATGTCCTGCCGAATCTCGGATCGAAGGGCGGCGATCGTTCTGACGGCTGAATCCAGTTTGTCATAGAACTCAAGGGAGTCGGCTTCGCGGGTGATCACGAGCGGCTTGCTCAAACCGGGATGGCCGAGGATCAGCTCTCCTCTGTCCGCTGTCACGGAAGCCCCGTACATCTTGTTCAAAACCTCGTTCAGGATCTCCCGGATCCCGGCGGCGGTCCTGTCGGAAGGATTGCCGTGAAGCTGGATCGGCGCTATCCAGAGGATCATTTTCAAAAGCTCCCGGTCGTATTGACCCGGTGTGGCATGTTCTTTTTGCCGGACCAATACATCGAATTCTTTCAAGGATTCCCGGAGCGCGGGATAAAAATACCGGTTCAGCGCCTCTCTCGCATTTTGAGATCTTCCGAACCGAACTCCGCTCAAATGCATCGCGATCCGCTCGGTCCCTCTTTCCAAAAAGATCTTCGGCTTTACATCGACCTCGTGGTCCCCATAACCGGATGCGAAAAGGATCGCGTGCTCCGTTGATTTGCGGAGACACTGGGCCGCTTTTTTCGCAAAATTGACGGCATCCTCCCCGTATTCCCCGTAGCTTTGAACGTCCAGCTCGGCTCTTAAAAGTTCGGTCCGGGCTTGATCGGCTTCTTTTTCCGCCTGATCGAGCGCGCGCCGGAAAACAACCTCCTTACGGGCGGCTTCCAGAACGGCGTCCCGATGGCTTTCAAAATACCCTTTCAAGTCCAGCATCAGATCGAGGACCAGATCTCCGTACGTGGATAAAACCTGTTCTTTAAGAGCAGCCTCTTTCGCTTTATAGATCGTTCTTTGTCCGGAACCCTGAAAAACCATCATGAAATCCGCCGCCAGCGCTGCGGCGGCGATCCTTTCCCGGATCTCTCCGGAAAAATACTTTTCAAGCGCCGGCCAGGCGACCGCAAGGTCCGGGTCTGTCTGCAGAAGTTTCGCGGTTTCATCGACCATCTCTTCATCCACCCACTTCAGCAGAACCGGCGCATCCAGACCGGCCACTTCCATTTCACGTCCTCTTGCCGCGAAACTTTTGGGGAACATTTTTTTAGCCCGGGCGATCCGTCTTCGATCTCTTTTCCATTCTTCGTTCGCGTCCCGGATCTTTTCAGGAAGGGATTGAACCGCTTTTTTGAGCTGTTTGATCAGGTCTTGGGGCACGTATTCCTTCGAGGACTTCAAGCCCCCTCTCGCTACCGAAAAAGACGCCAAAATGAACTGGTACGCGACCTTGAGCATGGGAACGGTTTCTCTCAACGCGTCCGGACCCGTCACATCCAGATCGTATTTCTGCTCTTTCATGGCCTGATAAAAAATATCGAGCTCAGCTTCGTCCCACGGCATGCCGCGTAAAAAGAAATCCATGAGCAGTTCTTTATCCGTCCCCATCTCCGTCCCCGCAGGCTCTGTTTTAGCAAGGGACAGGAATGTATCGCCGCCGGATGAGCGCAAAGTCGCGCGAGCAGGCGAGTTCACGTCCGCCTCGCTGATCGCGAGAGCCAGGGCCTCCGCGATCCATCGGCGGGTCCTGTCAGTGGAGCGGGCTTCCCGCCTGTCCGCCGGCAAGGGGCTGTTACCCGAGATAGAGTCGGGCTTCATCTCGGGTCCGGCATCCTCCTTTTGGAAGGTGAAACTCAGGGAGGCGGGATCGAACCTCATGTGCTTGAGGAAAGCGAAAACAACGGCCGGGTCGTAAAAAACGCCCGCGAGATTCGCGATCTCCGTCAGGGCTTCCGACGGTTTGAAGATATGATTGTAGGGCCGCTGAAAGGTCATCGCGTCGAACGAGTCAGCGACCGCCGTGATCTTCGCGATAAGCGGGATCTGATGGCCCGCGAGCCCTTTGGGGTAGCCCTGCCCGTTGTATTTTTCATGATGCGCGACGACATTCGCCGCGACCTCACGGAGATATTCGAACTTCTCCATCAGCGGTCTCAGCACGTTAAACCCCTCTGCCGCGTGGCTCATCATCACGGGCCACTCCGCGGGATCGAGCCGCCCCGGCTTCTTCAGGATCGCGTCGGGCACCGTGAGTTTGCCGATATCGTGGAACGCGAAGCTGTCGACCAGCGTCCGGGTGACATCAAGTCCCATAACCCCGGCCGTGGCAACGCCAAGCTCCGTCACGCGCGCCATGTGATCGAGCGTGACTTCGTCTTTTTCCGCCATCTGTTCGAGCAGTGCGAGAAGCTCGCTCCCGACCGGCCCGTATTTCAGGACCCTCCCGATCGCCTCCTCCCCCGCCCGAAGTTCGCTCCGGTCCGCGGGAGTTCCCCAGGAGGAGCGGGAAACCTTCAGGGATATCTCGAGGGAAACTGCATAACTGCCTTGTTTTAAGATTGAAGCAGAGCTCTGAAGTCCGGCAATTTCATTCGTTCTTTTAATTCGATAGACACTTTCCGGGAATTGGTCTTTCAAAACCACTGCCCACTCGTTCCGTCCTCCAAACTCCGCTGTAAAATCATCCGTATCATCAGGAGCAATAACCAACCGCCCCTTTGGCTTCAATAAACGGAAAATGCTGGCCGCCTTCCTCTTCCCAGAATCAAAAAGATACGTTTCATCCGGATAAGGCGCCAAACAATAGACCCCCGCCACGAAAGCCGCTCCCTTTTGCGCGGCAAAAGCTTCGGAGTCCTTACCGAGGATGATCCGGACATTCCTCAAACCTTCCTGCCGGATCAATAAAACCATTTTGTTGAACAACGCCGGATCGGGTTCGATAAAAATGAACCGGGCCCCGGGATTCTCACGCACAAGCGAAAGCGAAATCCAGGATTCGCCGGGACCGATATCTACGAACAGGGGCGCCGCGGCATTACCAAAAACTTCCCGCCAGTCCGCCGTCACAGAAATGATCGGAGAAAAATCGTTTTTCGCGGTTGCTTGGCGGTCGTTTGTTTTTTCATTTTCCGGCGACGCTTTTTGCGTTTGCCGCGACTCGGAGCGGGCCTCCTGCCTGTCTGCCAACGTGTCCACGGCAGAGCTATCTCTTGTTTGTTTGCGGGCCAGTTCCTCTTCAGCGGCCCGCCGGACTTCCGTCAAAAGCGCTTCGGTCGAAATGTCTTCGGGCGTGCTTAAGAGGATCGCGGGAGCAACGCGGGCCAGGAACCGGAGGATGGCGACACTGCCGTAAGAATAGGTCCATTTCTTCTTGAGGTGCGTGATGTCACTAAAGCCTTCCTTGACGAAAACGCTGGTCGAGGCCTGGAAGGTGCTTGGCGTATTTCCGTCCTCGCGCGCGGTCCGCACCAAGAGATCGGAAAAAGGAAGCATTCTCTCCAGGGTCAGCTGCGGGTACGGATCAAAGACCTCCTGCATCCCGGTAGCGTCCGTATCGAGATTGTAGAATAACGCCTGCTTCCTTGGCCTCGTGACGGAGGGATTCCCGAAAAATTTCCCGATCCATCCCCAACTGGTTTGCCCGTCAATGCCCGGCACGGACGCCGTCCGCCACAGATCAAGGCTTCCCTTGACCCAGAAGTGCCCGGCCAGGAACCCCGTCGCGCGAAAAGCCTGATTAAAATTTTTCATGGTGATCCAGAAAAGGGAATCTCCAAGCACCCCGGATATTTTTTCCCAGTCTTTTAACCGCGCCGGATCTCCGACGGGAGGAAATTCACCGGGCATTTTAAAGAATGGCTTTGCCGGATCCGGGATCGCGCCATCCGGACCCGCCGAAGGGCTTTCGTCATGGTGCTCGTCCATAAAAAGCTGGATATTGCCGGAAGTCGGCATCTCCCCCCGGGCCGCCGCTTCCATGGCATATTTAGCGGAACTTCCGTGATCCCCCGCAAAATAAAAACTGACCGTCCCGCCGCCGGGTCTTTTGAAACGGATCACCACGTCCCGCGCGGGGACCACGGGATTTTCCCCCGCCTGGACGATGTCCTGCCAGGTCCCCAGGATCAGGGCCGGAAAATCGTTGGATTGCCAAACGCCCTTTCCGTCGGCCTGCCGCACAAAATGATAATGTGCCCGGTCGAATTCATCGAGGAAGGGGGGTTGTCCTTCTACCGAAGGTGCGTGAAGTTTCTCCGCCGGATAATACATCATGCCTTCCGCCAACCGATCGATCCGCATCTCAGCACGGCGGCTTTCATTAGAAGCCGGCTGAGAAGTGCTTGAATATTGATTCAAGCGCATCTCGGCTGGGGCTTCCTTGGTCCCAGCACGAGTGCGTGCAGGACTATGGATGTCCTGCCGCACCTCGGCGCGGGGAAGGTTTTGGTCCATGACGGCGATCACGTCTGTCACTATCCGCCGGAATTGCTCGTACGTAGGCGCGGCATTGGCAATACGCTGCCCATCCACCAGCTGTTGACCACGGGCAGAGCTGTAAAACGACGCCGCGGTCGCGTCGGACACCGCATGACCCGTGACCCGGTTTGAAACAAGAGTGAGTACATCCTGTAAAACATGGCATAACTCATGCCCCGAAGATTTCAGGAATAATCCGGTTAACCAGATACTTCCTCCCACAACGATCGTCGCGCCCGCCGAATACAGGAACAAGCCGGCATCGATATGAGATCCTCTGTTCGCCAAGTCGTGAAGAACCATGCTCGCAAAGAGCGCCGGATAAACATGAATCCGGTCAAAGTAGCGGATCACTTTCACAGAGCCCGCCTCATCGAAATGGGTGGCGGTCTCTCCTCCGTTATATTGGAATATAAGCTTCCCCAACGAAAACACCAGGCTCCCAAGCCCCCATAGCGTGTGGAGATAACGTTTGTGTTTGAGATCTTTAAAAATTTCCAACGGAGTGCGATAAAAGAACCGGTAAAGTTCATTGAATATGACTGCCGTCCAACTCCCCGGGGCTCGGACCACGGGAACGCCGTACCGGGCTGCCAGGATTTTGACAAAACGCTCGTAATCGGCCGCGTCCCTGAGCTGGCCGGGAACGGAGAACATCGTTGATTCCATCCAGGCCGAAGCCAAAACATCGTTCAATAACCGCTTTAAGGGCGGCCGTAATCGCTCATCCGCCGCAACGGCCGCGGTGGAACTGTCATCGATTTTCCGTGCCGTCCCGGTCCGTAATTCGTTTCGTCCGAATTTTTCGAGCCGCTCCCCGGTGAATTTCTCGAGATCCGCAAAACCTTCCCCCATCCTCCGGACAGCCTCCGAAAAAACCTCCCGGTTCCACGCCCGGTCCTGACTTTCAATGAAGACCTCGTAAGGGAAATAGAACATCTGCTCCATCTTTGTCATCGGATGTTCTTCGGAATTATTTTCCACCAGACGCCCGGCATCCCGGTATTTTGCGTAGCGCGGGCCCGCAAAGTCCTCCCGGATCGCCTTGACCAATTCCTGATACTGGGCCAGCACCGCCCCGACCCGGTCAAGATCGCCGCGGATATCTTTCGAAAGGTCCCGGGCCAAAAGACCTTTCTTTAAAAGAACATACATTTCGAGTTTGAGGGCGGCCAGCGAGTTCCTGATGTTATGGTCAAACCATTCTCCCCAGGTCACCCGGTCGCCGTCATAACCCTCCCCGAAGACCGAAAAACCGTTCTCAAGTTCTGTCACGATCCCGATCAGGTCCTCTAGATACTGGACCTTCTGGCGGAGTCTATAGATGTCCGTTCCCTTTTCCTCGCCCGCCGCGGCCTTGCCTCCGAAAGAATCCGCCCTTATCGGAGCCTCCGGATCGGGCCATGCGATCTCCCGGGGAACCTGGATCACGGAAGGAATCGTTCCATAAGACGCCACCGTCTTCGCGCCGAACAAAAGATCCTCATATCCGGGAACGATCCGGTCGTCGAACGCTTTTTCCGCCGAAGTATAAAAAAGCGACGCGCGGTCAAGGCGAACCTTCTGCGGCTCATGCGCCTCGCGGTTCGTGCGGCTTACGGCATCCGCGAGAATGGCCGCTTCTTCGGGGGAAAGCGGCGCCACCACATGCATCGCCGTAACGTGATAACGGGTCCGCGGCCTGAAATTCGAAAGACCTTTGTGCCTTTCGAGAAGTCCTTCCACCATCGCGTCCATCGCGGCAAGATCCGAGTCCCGCGCCGGGTCGAACTCAAAAACAAGAAGCCGGCCTCCCTTGAAAAAAGCAAGCTTTCCGAGGTAACCTTCGGCCGACTTCATGGTCTCAGCCGCTTCGCGAAAAACCGACGGGTCCTTTTCCAGTTCCGGGTTCCGGTCTGCGGGTCCCGCAACCAACGTGATGTGCCGGACCTCCGAAGGAACCAGCCTTACCTTGGCCGCGAGCTTGGGATCCGCGCGGTCGAGCTTGCGAAAAAGTTTCAAAAGCATTCCGTCCATATACGCGTTCGCTTCGGGATCGTTCCCGAGCCTGTGGGCAAACACAACATGACGCGCCGGCTCGATCGGCTCTCCCTTGACACCCTCCGCCTTCATCGCGGCAATATCGTCCTCTTCGAGCCTCGCGAACTGTTTGCGGTATTCCTGAACTCGCTGAACGGTACCGGGCACCTTGTGGACACTAAAGTGCTGCTTCGCCGCAGGTTGATCCGCCCGCATCTCAGCACGGCGGCCCCCCTCTGCCGCCGGCTGAGAAGTCCTCGGATATCGATCCGAAGGATCCTCGGCCCTCGGGATTCCCACAACGATGCGGTACAACTGCTCATTGTGCCGGTACAGTCCCGCGACCCGGCCAAGCGATTCCAGCGACCATCCTCGCTTTCGGGCCAGGGCCGTCAAGGAAGCAATCTCGTAATCGGTATACTTGGGAGATTCATCGCCGAGCATCAACAGGGTCCCGGGATGCGAGCGCTTCAGAACATTCCCGACTAGCTCATCGATCTCTGGCTTGGAGGACAGGTAACGCGCCTGTTCCGGATGCTGCATGATCGAGGGCAATACATTGAGCATGATGACCAGATCAAAATTCTCACCAGCGGGGATCCCCCCGAAATCGGTCTTCCTCCCGCGGTCCATCGCGTCAAGCCGGTCCTTCAGGACCGAAGCCCAGGCCGACACTTTCGGCACTTTGAACTGCCGGTCAAGAGCCTCCCGGAGCGCCGCCACCCGCTCAACGTATTTCTCGTCGTGCACATCGCTGGGCTGCAGCAGGGTCACATCCACCCCGGCAGTTTCTAAGGCAAAACTGATATCAAAGAAATCGGACGGTCCCACCTCGAGGACTTTCTGCCCTGCCTTGATCCTGCCGCTCGCGAAAAGTTCCTGCGCAAACCGGACGGCACCTTCCTGAACCCGCCGCGCTTCCTCTTGCTCGAAGGAATACCAGCGCACCACCCAGCTCAGAACATCCAGCACACCGGTCCGGTCAAACGCTGTCAGAAGGTCCCGGACAGGAATGCTCTTTCCCTGAGCCTTCGCGGGCGCCGTTGCTTTCACGGATGTTTTCCCCGCCCGTGATTCGGCGCGGACGTCCGGCGCAAGCCGGACCTTGAAGATCTTCACCGTCTGCGTGCCGGCGGGACGGCCGAACGCGCTGACCGAAATGACCTCCTGGCGGATCTTTCTGACCGAAAGACCCTTTTCCTGTTTGAAGAGAGGCTCCAGGGTATTTCCAATTCCCATGACGTAGTAGGCGCCGCCGGGTTTGAGACGAACGGACAATTCGGACAGGGTTTTGGAAAACGTCCTGCCTCCGGGGTCTTCCGTCCTGAGATCCGCTTCGTTTCGGTCTTCGGAAGGAGCCGGGGCGTTATCAATAATGGCATCGTAGGTATCGCGGACATTCTCAAACCCGTCGCTTTCCCAGACCCGCACACGGTCCTGAAGGTTGTGCGCGTACACATTGGCCAGGCTGTTTTGAACTTCCAGCTTACCAATGTCCACGCCGTCGAGCTCGATACCCGGTACCGTTTTCCCGAGAACCACAAGCTCCGGACCTGCCCCCGACCCCTTAACCAGGATCTTTTGACCCGGACGGATCTCCGGAAGGACCGCGGCGAGCAGGACGGCAACATAGGGATTTTCGGGAGAATACACATTGGCAAAAACGAGGAACCGGTAGTCGTTTAATGTCTGCTCCCGGAATTGAATGCGGTGGGCACTCGAAACATTGATCCGCTCGCCGGTCTTCTTTCCCGGAAAAACCACGGGCGAAAGCAGGTCCCGGCGGTCCCGCCAGAAGGAGAGCCACTCTTCTCCCGGATCAAATATGGATTTTCGCCCCTCAAAAACCGTAGGGTCCAATTCCATCAAGCTGAGGTTCCCGCGTCTTGTTTTCTCAACCGCCAGGCCAAGAGGGTCGCCCTTATACGCAAGGAGCCAGGAACGGAAAACTTCGCCGTCTGAAAACCAATCGGCAAACCGGATCACCCGGTCAAGCGATGCGGACGGCTCGATCGGAAAAACGCTATAGCCCTCGCCAAGCGAAAGACCGGCGGGTCCCTCGGGAGATATCCCGAGCGCCTTCAGGTAAAAATAAAGCGGCGAATTTTCCGAGACTTTCAAACCCTCCGCCCGCTTCCCTTCCCTCGGCGCCGCCCGCATCTCCGCGCGAAGATCGTCCTTTTTGCTCCCGGAATCAGCGTCTGCGGCTGAGCCCCTTCCCGAGATAAGATTTTCCCTCATGTACCAAGCCCCGTAGAGCTTCATATTTTCGGAAGGCGCCGGCACGGAAAACGCAACGGGCTTTTCCAGTGACCGGAGTGCGGCGGCAATAGCCTCGCGGGTTTCCCGATTGAAGTCCCCCGTTTTCGCGCGCAGATCCGCAAGAGCAGCCCGGATCCTTTCCGAACAACTCCGGTAAACGGAAGAGTTTCCGAGCGCGCGTCCCGCCTCAACCGCGATCCTCGATGCGCTGATGAAAACCGAGATCTTCACATAAATGTTCTCGCTCTCCTCTCCGAATCCGGTCAGCCCTTGCAGAAGATCTTCCAAAGCTGAGGGAGAAAGGACGGGCGCTACGCGCTCCATCCCCGCAAGGGCTTTCTTTCTCAGATCGCTTTCGCCGATCCCCTTGAAATTGGAAATAACCATCCACTGGGCCGTAAAAAACATGGCCCCAAAAACCGCTAACCCGGCCAAAACCATGCCGTTTTCGGCAAACCATGCGTTCATCGGAGATTTTGCGGCAAATTCGGGACGAAGCGCGAAAAGAACTCCGACCATCATCGCCGCTTGAGCTACCGCAATGCTTTGAACGAGCCCGACGAGCGCGATCCTTTTCAGGATCTTTATCAGCCGGCGGTCTCGCCATGTCTCGGCGGTTCCTTTACTGCCATCCTTGAGCACTTTCAACCAGTAGACCGCCTCGACCGAAGCGATCCATTCCGTTCTCACCTGCTGCATCAGCTGTGAAGATCCGGCCGGTGCGGCGTCCTCAATCAACGCATCGAGGACCCTTCCGAGATTTTCTTCATAAATAATGGTGAGCCCTTTAGGAAAGAGACGGGCGAGACGCGAATCGCTCGGCAATCGGGAGAGATCAGCTCCCGCGGCCAACATCTCCCGGAGCGCAAAAAGCCGGGCGATCACTTCAAGCTCCAGAGAAGTCGCCGGACGTTTAATGTCTTTTCGTAGGATCGCAAGCTGTTCGCGTGTCCGGGACGCCCATTCTTCATCTACATTCGTGCCCCGTTCCACGATCCGGACCGCCCCAGAACCTTGGGACAGCTTCGCGCCTGCACCCACGGGAGCGGCGTCAGAAACGGTAACAGAAGGCTCGTGAAGAGCCTTTTGCGGAACGGTTTTCTCCAAACCCTCGACCGCCAGAGAAATTTCCTTCCCCAACGCGAAGCCAACGATCCCGAGTCGGGACCGGGTCTCGAGAAGCCCTCTCCGGAGCATCCGGACTTTCTCTTCGCTCACATGGATGACCGGAAGCTCCCCGGGATCTTTGGAGACCGAAACGGCGAGCCGGGAAGCACTTAAAAATGCCTGCATTTTCAGGGAGAGATCTTTCTGGTCCTCCGCGAACCGGATCAGACGGTCCGTCATATCCGCGCGAACTTCGGACGCCAGATCCGGCGCGATCTTCGCAAGCTCCACAAGTGCGTTTTTTCTCAAAACGGCTTCCGCGATCCCGCCGGTGCAAGCGAGGATCAGGAAATTTAAACCGGAGAAAAGCCCCACGAATCCGGACACCGCGGTAAAAAGAACCCGGCTCTCCGCGAACCCTCCCTGCGCCGCGGAATTCGCGCCGCCGAAGTAAAAAGACCCCAAAGCCCCGGCCAAAACCGCCGCAGCCTGAACGATCCCGGCGATCGAAAGTCTCCGCAAAAGTTTTTCGGTGCGCCGCTGTTTTTCCGTCCGGGCAAAGCCTTTTCTGCCGTCCACCAGGACCTTGAACCAGTAGCCGGCTTTCACCGTAGCGCTCAAGGCCGCTTTTTGATCCGGCGAAAGCCCGGCATCCCCGGCCCTTTCGACTTCCCCGATCAACGCTTCCAGGATCCTTTCCAGATTCCCGGAATAAATAAGCAGGAGCCCTTTCGGGAAAAGGCGGCCAAGCCGAGAATCAGCCGGAAGTCCGGAAAGATCCGCGCCCTCGGCCATCATGTCGCGAAGCGCGAAAAGCCGGGAGAGAACTTCAAACTCTCGCGGGAGCGCGGAACGCCTGATGTCTTTTTGAAGCGTCACATACTGTTCGCGTGTCCGGGCCTCCCATTCTTCATCCGCGGTCCAGACACGAGTGCGTGCAGGGCTAAGGATGTCCTGCCGCAATTCAGCCCGGACAGATCTGGGTTCCTTTTCATATCCCCTTGCGGCCTCGCGGGCGGTCGAAAGAACGGCAATGCTGCCAAGATCGAGAGCTTCGTTCATGGGCCGGATCTTTGACCGGTCTTCCCCAGAGAAGGTGCTGCTCACCCCTCCCACGTACGTCGCGAACTTCGGGGAAGAACCCGTTGCTCCGGTGGAAGGATACATTTTTTCCAAAGTCCTGAGCATCAGCCGCGCGGCCAGGATAAGACGATCGCGAAGTTCCTCCTTGGAGGAACCTTTTTCGAAAGAAGCCGCGAGGGTGTGTTCCCCCGAGAGATCGCCCTGGGGTTCGAAATCAAAGATCATATGAACCGCCTGCTTGGGATCATGCCCTCTAAAGCCGAGGTCTTGATGCCGGTAGGTCCGTTTGAGACCGTGGTGAGGCGTTACGACGATCGTGATCTCATGCTCAAGAAAATAGAGGCTTGCGAAAACGTTCACGTCCTTCTGCCCGCTGTGTTGAAAGGCCCGCATGGCTGCGACCTCGCCGGAAAGACGCTGCGCAAAAGTTTCCAGAGACGCTTCATTCCACTCGCCGGAGCGGAGCGTCAAGGCTTTCCGGTCCCCTTGCTCATCGAGAAATTCTTCCGCGATCTTTCCCTGCGATATTTCCGTAGCGGTTTCCGTCTGCGGGGCAAGCGCCTTGGGGGCGACAGCCGGGGTCTTTTTTTCCGGAAAATATTTCTCGAGGAAAAGGGCTATCCGACGGAACAGCCCCGGAGCTTTGGCTAAAAAAACTTCTTTGGGGCCGGGGAGAGCCTGCTCCGCGTTTCTCGATAGGATCGCGCTAATTGAACTAATATCCGCTTCGACCCTGTTCGTCCGGGAGCGCGTCATGAGCCACGGACCTTCCTGGATCTCACGGAGTATGTTGTCAACTTTCGCCTGAAGGACTACGGCGTCGGCTTCGAGCGACGCGTCAGGCTCGCAGAACGTCCCCTGCGGGGTTTCCGTCGCAAGTTCGAGCGCACGAAGATAAAGGTTGGTCGCGCGGAAAAGCGCGGGGTCTTCCGACTTGAGGAGTTGTCTCTGCGCCAATAAATTCCGCGCCATTGATTCCGCAAAACGTTCCCGGTTCGCCCCCAGGATCACCGTATTGACGATAAGATCCGCGGTCAATGTTCCGACCGCATACTGCTGGTTCGCATTAAGCCGTCCGTCCGGATCCAGATCGTAAATGGGCCCGTGAATGCCAAGCTCCCTCAACAGCCGTTCCCCGGCCTGCCGAACGAGCGCGTGGTCGAACGAATAAGAAAGGCCGAGCTGGAGCGCGTTCCGCGGGATAAGGATTATTTCCCCCATCATCGAGACCGCGACGTCATTCGCCAAAGCAAAAGAGAGGTTTTCCAGGGGAGAAATCGCTTTTGCTTCCTGGCGTTCGTAATGGGCCCAATAATCATTCCGGAACTTCGCGAAATCTTCTCCGGTCTCGAGGATCCGGACCCGGGGCGTCACGTCCAGATGCGGGAAGATCTTTTGCGCCTCCTCCATCGTTCGCGCCACCCAGGCTTCCGAAAGAACGTCCCCCTCCGCCCCATGTTGGCGCATCTCGGCTGGGACTTCCTTGGTCCCAGCACGAGTGAGTGCAGGACTATGGAGGTCCTGCCGCAGCTCGGCACGTACGGGAAGCAAAGAACGGGTTTCCGCGCCGGCCTGGCCGACAGGCTGGCCGTCCCCTTTCTTTTTGAGTGTGACGACTTTTTTCCGGAGCTCGAGGGGGGAGGTGTAAAGCGGAACGGTCCCGTCCAGTTTTCCGGAGGCTTCCCCGGCGGCTTTTTGAACGATCTCCGAAGGATCTTTTTGCCCCCCGGCAAGAGTTGTCAGAATATTTTTCCAGGCCTCTTCTTGCCCGGTGCCAAGACGCCCGGCGATCTCCCCGATCGCAAAAAAGGCCGCCCTCCGGATAGCGTAATGATCATGCCTTGCGGCTTTCATTAATACAGGGAGCGATTTTGTGTCGCCGGCCCGGCCCAAGGCCTCGGCGGCTTCCTTACGGGCCGGAAGGAAATCATCTTTCCGGACCGTTTCGCGGAGCGCGGCAAGTACAACCTCCCGCATTTCCGCTCCCAGATGCCCGGTGCGCAGGAACGCGCCCAACGCGATCGCCGCCGCCGGCCTCAAAGCCATATCTTCCACATCATTCTTTTTCAGTAGATCGATCAGAAACGGGATCAGCTCGACTTGCTCTTTTGTGCCGGCGCCAAGGATGGCGAGGATCTTGCCGGTATTCATGATCGGAATAACCTTGAGCCTGGCCCTTGCCTCAAGCCATCGGGTCACGAGACGATAGGCGGCATAGGCAGCCAGCGCAGCGCCGGCGACGTAGTAGAGGTCGCTCCCCGTCCATTCGCCGCGGATCAATCGGTCGCCCAGGAACGCGACGCCCGGGACCGCATCCGCCCGCAGCTCGGCTGGGACTTCCTTGGTCCCAGCACGAGTGAGTGCAGGACTATGGATGTCCCGCCGCAGCTCGGCGCGCATCGGCTTCCGGTCAAATTTCCGGCGCAGCACGGTAACATTGTCGGGCGCGGTCTTGCCTCCCGCGTACTCGACATATTGTTCCGCTGAAGTTCCGTACGAAACAAACCCCCGGATCCGCTCATCGCGAAACTCCCGGGACTTCCCCGCGTGGAATCCATAGATCCCGTCCGAAGCCAGAAGGACCTCGACCGCGCTTGCGTCGCTCAGGTCGATCGTCTGGATATCGACTACCGGGATCAGGATCTTCCGGAAAGCCCGGTCCCCGAAAGAACGGCCCGTGATATGGGATTTCCCGGTCACGGGATCCGTCAAATACCACCCGCCGTTTTTTTGTTCCGCAAACGTATAATCGCGTCCTTCCAGGAGCCCGGCTTTTGCGGCCACCCCCCGGTAAGCATCCCGCTGTTTCGGGTCCGAAAAATGCTGTTCCTCGACCGGAACTTCCTTTCCGTCCTTGAGAAGATATGCCGGAGAATCTCCGATCAGCATAAGGTGCAGCGTCTTCCGGTCCGACGGCACGAATACGCAGGTGAGGGTCGAGCCCGACTTGAATCCTTTCATCATGGAATAAAGGATTTTGAACGTCCTCTCAAACGCCGCGCGGATATCGCCTCGATTCAGGAGAAGCGCCCACTTGAAGACGGGCGTCAAAAGAACGCTCAGAAATCTCGAAACGGCCTTTCCGCCGTGCCCGTCCATGACCGCCATCATCTGCCCTTCAACCTTCATCCATCCCGGGACCCATACTCTGAGTTTTCGATCCACAAAACTGTCTTCCTGGGGCAGCGCAAGTTCCGGGTGTCCGATCTCGCTGCCGCGGGCCTGCGCGATCTCCGTTCTTTCCGGATCCTTGAAAGAGATCCGCTCCCAGGCGCGAGAAGAAACACTGGCAAGGCTGCGAAGGACGGCCCCGAGGACCTTAAGGGCGGTGCCGCCGGCGATGCTGATCATCAACCCGAGGGACCATTCCCTGACTTCCCGGGCGTTAAGGAACATCGCCCACTTGAATTCCTGCGGAGAAAGAACGCCTTTCCCGAAACCGCGATCCAACATGAACAGGGAACAGCCTCCCGGTTTTCGCATATCAAAGACGGCGGCGTAATCGGGGTAGAGCTTCAGTTCGTCGGCGGGGAGCGGCCTCGGCCCGACAAGAGACATTTCTCCCTTAAGGATGTTGAGGATCTGCGGGAGTTCGTCGAGAGCGGTCCGGCGAAGGAACGCGCCGATCGGGGTCGGGATCCGGTCGCCTCCTTCCGGCATGGTCCGGAACTTGTACATCCAGAAAAGTTTCTGCCGGTAACCCGGCCGTTCCTGCCTGAAAAAGACCGGCGCCCCGATCCACGGCGCAAAGAGCAGTGTCGCCGCCGCCAGGAGCGGCAGCAAGGCCACCGCCGCCGCGACATCGATCACCCGGATCCACGGCGCCCATTTCGCGTACGGCGTCTTCCGGAATTCTTTCGGCGTAATAATATTCCGGTCGCGCCCCCCGAAAGAAACCGCTTTACCACCCCCCTCGGAGACCCGGTCTCCGAGCTGCGGCGACTGATCGCGAAGCTCGGCGCGGCCGCGAGCTTTCGATGGAGCGGACGAATTAAGATCCAGAGCGGCCAATTCTTCCAGCGAGGAAGCTTTTAGTTCCGGAAAAAGCTTCGCTTCCGTAAAAGCGAGGATCCTGCCGGAGCGCCCCCGGACCTGCTGATCGATCGCTTTTGAGATCAGCTGCGCCGCGCGGATCACTCCCTGCCGCTGCCTTTTCAAGATAGCTTTGGCGCCCGCGCGCAGAAGACCTTCCTCGCTCTCCCCGAAGAAATCTTGCATGGCTTCCGTATAACCGGACAAATTCTGCTGAGGCCAGAGATGAACGCCCGATAAAATCCCTTTCTGATCGTAAATAAGCGTGACTCTGATCCAGTCGGAAGCGTAGAGACTGCGCGACACGTCGTACTTTGTTCCCCGGATCGCCTGGAGATGGGAAGTGGCCTTTTCTTCGAATCCCAGAAGCACCTGCTGCCTCTTTTCGGAGATCGCCAAGGCGCCCAACCGTTGCCCCGGTCCGGCTTTCGCGGGGATCATTTGAGAAAGGATCCGGACAGTGATGTCGTCGTTTAATCCGTAGGGGCCCAGTTCCGCCTCTCGCTGGCGGACCAAGCTTTCCTCCGGCTCGTCTCCCGCAAGATCCGTCCGCAGCTCGGCTGGGACTTCCTTGGTCCCAGCACGAATGCGTGCAGGACTATGGATGTCCTGCCGCCGCTCAGCGCGAGGCTGGCCTTCGGAGGATCTCTTCTGCTGCAAGTCGGCACGGGATAACCACCCCCACCGGATCAGGAGATCGACGGCTTCTTTTTGAAAATTTCCCGCCGCGGATCCTTTCGCCTTCAACTCGGATGCGATCCTCTCGATCACCTGCCATTCATCCCTGTGTTCCAGAGCGGCTCTTTCAAAGACGGCTTCGAGCATTCTTCCGCGAATTGAAAGATCTTCTTCCTGAGAAGCGGTGAACGCCAGGATCTCCTCAAGGAGCGAACGGGCCACAAGCTTTTTTTCTTCGGCTTCCGTCAGCGGGACCTTGTGCAAATACCGCTCCTGAAGCTGGCCAAAATAACCCGTCAAACCCGAGCCTGTTCCCGGAAGGCCGGAGGCCATCAAGGGGCCTCCCCTCATGCCGTCTTGCAGGAGCTTTGCGTTCATCGCGTGCGCTGCTCCGACGTTGTAGACGACATTCGCCCGGGGATAGCGGCGCAAGAGTTCGAGTTTTTGCTCGCGAATGAGTTCATCTCGCCGGAGAGTTAATTCCGCCATCAGTTGCCCGATCTCGCGATAGGTTTTGAACAATTCACCGGTTTCATTTTGATAAAAGAACTGCCCGAGGGAGCCCCCGAGCGCCCTGGCCCGGAAATAAAGGTCCCGCCAGACCTCATAGCTCACTTGCATCGGGAATCTTACACGCACGCCGGCGCCGGCCATCCAAAAATCCCGTCGCTTGACGAAACCGTCTGCCGGTACTTTCGCCCACCGATCACGGGTCTTTTCAAGCCGCCTCGAAACCGTAAGGTCATCCTGTTCGATATATCTCACGGCCCTTTCGCGGGTGACCTTTTCATAAACCGCTCGGAGCTCCCGGTCATGTTCCGCGAGGATCGCCGGCCACGGAAGTTCACGGATCCCCGCCGGCAGGCGCGCCAGCATATGCTGCGGAGACATGATCTCTTCAGGGATCACGATCAGTTCCGGATACCCATGGCGGGCAGGATTTTTGTAGGACCTTGCGACAAGCCTCTCCAGCTCCGGACGGATCTGCTCAAAATCTGCCGTGGTCAGATGCGACGAATACAGGTCGAAGGCGTGCCCTTCGATCACCGCGTCCCGGGAACTTTGCACCCGGAAGACCCGGAAGACGCTCAGACCCATGCCGGCCGCCACCGCGAGAGTTCCGCCCATGAAAAAATTCCGCCTTGAAAAACCCCTGCCCTTCGCCGGTAAGGAAGGTTTTTCCGGTTGCCGCAGAAGCTGAACGCCTTCCGCTGCCCGCTTCCCTTCAACCACGATTGCCTTCGCCCGTATCTCCGAGCGCTTTTCACCCATCCCAGAACCAGGTTCCCAATCTCCGTCTTCAGGGGCCTCACCTACAGCATCTTGAGCGGGCCGCTGCATCCATTTCCAAAGAACTGACGGACGGATCCCCAACCCCAACCGGAGCATGGCCCCGACAACCGCTCCGAATTCGAAACCCAGAACCCATGTGGATGCAAAAACCGTAGCGATCGAACCCGCGAGGATCATCCATATTTCCCAATCAAGAATAATGCGGAGAGCCGCATAAGCGTTCCAGCTCCGCGGGGAATGGAAGAACCTCAAGATACCTTTTTTCCCTTCCAGGAGATCCTTGAGGGTAAACAGAACGGGAACATCAAAGAAAAAGCTTGGCGTTGTAAACTCAGCGAACCCGCGCACCTGTTCATAGGGCTTTTCGACGACACTCCAGCCGAATTTTTCGACGGGGATGTAAGCAAAGTTCCGCGCAATATCCGGACCGCAGGTATACGTCACGAAAATTTCTTTTTTGCGCTTGGCGTCTTTCATCCAGCTTGCGATATCGTCTTCGGTAACATCTCCGTCCGAAGCCGTCCAGGTATTCCACTTCCCGTGCCCTGCCACGCCAAGGTACCCCACAGACGGATCCAGAAGATTTCTTTTCAGATCTTCCCGGCCGGAATTCTTCAGAACGCGGAACGAAAACCCCTTGAGCCGCCAGTAGATCCGCGCGAACCAAAGCCATGGCTGGATCGCTTGATAGATCTCCTGTGTACTGACCAGAAGAACAAATTCCTTTTTCGCTTCCGCGGAAACCGGCAGCGTCTTCACCTGATCGGGTTCTTGAGCGGAAATGCTTCGCGAAAACACCTCCGGTTCTTCGGCCTCCGGGATCTTCATGACGGCGAGAACGTCCTCGAGATCTCCGATGAAATCATCCAGGGACTCATACCGGAACTGCCGTTCAAGCCCGCAGCGCTTGAGCATGGCAAGCAATTCCGCCGGCATATAGCCGATCTCCGACAACGCTGCCGACGTCAACCCCTCGTCATTGCGCAGGGCGATCCCGTTGAGCATTTTCCCAAGGCGCATCAAGTCCTTCGTGGAATACAAATTAAAGTCGATGACCGTGAATCGCTTTTCGGGACCGGAAAGAAAAACGTGCCAGTATTGCAGGTCCCCGTGGTTTTCGCCCGTCCAACGCTGGAATTCCCTGAGAGCTTTCGCAAAAGCCAAAAGCTGCGGCGCCAGCACCGGAAAATTTTCCCGGAAATAATCCTCACCCCGAAGATCCTTTGTGCCCCAGAGAAAGTCACCCAGTTTGACGCCTTCAACGGGCTCTGTAACATTGACCGGATTCCCCAGAGGGTCCTTCAGCGTGATCCCTCCCGCGAAATACCGGGTCCAGGGCTCCATCTCATGTTCTTTCAGGACTTGAAAGATCCGGGCCTCCCGCAGCAGGAACCGAGGCTCCCGCCGGTCGTTCAACCGGAGCCAAAAATCTTTTCCGAGGAAGCCGTCGGGACGGATCTCCACCGCTTTTTTGACCCGCTTGCGCTCGTCCTGATCCGACGCGTCATGGAAACCTTCCCCCTCGATCAAAAACCGCCTGCCTTCCAGCGCCACGATGTCCCCGGCCAGGATCTTCTCGTAATGTCTCGTATCCTTCACCACCCGAAGCCCCGAAAGATCGGGCCGGACCTTCCCTTTCCGGCTCACCCCTTCGGAGACCCGGTTTCCGAGGCGGGTCGGTTGGTCGCGCAATTCCGAACGCCGCCGAAATTCGTCCGAGGCCCAGCCGCGAAGCGTCGAGAGAATATGTTTTTTAAGAAACCTGCTTTCAAGCGAGTCTTCGGCAACGGCGCGCGCTTCGAAAGAACGCGGCATCGCAAGAGGCCCCGGGCAGGCATCATGAAAGAAAGGCTGGATAAGCGCGTCTTGGGCGACCCGTGCAGGAGGAGAGCGGCCTTCATCGTCGCCCTGCGGGTCCACCGCGATCCAGGTCTTCAGATGTTTTTCTTCCAGGGTCCTAAAATATTCGGAGAAAAATGTTTTGATCACCGTGCCCGGATCCGGGAAGAACTCCTTCCGGCCTCCGATATCGAGCGAACGGAAAACAGCGCCGAAGATCGCGGCCTTCACGACCACCTGATCCGCACCCCAACGTTCCCCGAAGGACCGGAGGCTTGTCAGGTCCGTTTCCTCTCCCGCGAGCGTTTCGTCTTGAATGTGAAGCGTGTTTTTCCTCAGGCCGGCGTTCTGCTTGAACGCCTCCTGCCTGCCCATTTTCTCCGCGTTCATCAGGATAAGTTCGGAAGCCGAAAGAACTTTCCCTTTGGGAAGCATCCCAAGGCCGGCCAGGGCTTCCGAAAGACGCGTCCGGAACCGGGCGAGGTGCGGATCGCTTTGCAAAAGCTGCGGGAACTTGACCCAGCGGTGCGGCGTCAGCGTCCGGTAGAAAAGAAGGCGGGCAGTCAATGTTTTCCCCTGTCCCTTCGTTCCTTCGCGAAGTTCGGAAACCGTCTGAAGGGCCCCGGCTCCATCGGGGAGAGCGTCGAGGCCGCGGATCCCGAGGAGCTCGATGAATTCGCGGTTTTTATTCGTCATTTTTTGAAAATGTCTTTTCCCGAATCCGATAGAATCCTCCGTCAGCACGCCTTCATAACGGCCAGCAAGATCATTCCAGAAGTGGACCGGAGCATGCTTCGTTTCCTCGTTGGAATAAAGCTCCCCCACGCCTTTGACCGCAAGCCATGTCCCGTCCCGCAACGGGAAATAAACGGTCCGGAGATTCGCCACCAGAACCGGCATCAGACTTTTTTCGGACGAACGGTCCGTCACGCCCACAAGGATCTTTTGCCCGCGGCGGAGCATCTCCGCGACGACGGCCGGATCGCGCGAAGCGAGAAAAACGGCATGCTTGTCAAAAAACTCCTCACCTCCCATCGCTTTCACCGCGCCGGGATCGATCGCCTCGAACGACCCGGTAAAATGTCCGGCCGGCATCACCGCCATGAACACCGGTTTAAGCGCATGATCCTCCAAAAGAACCCGTTGGATCTCGTCCGTGAACAAACCTCTCAGCGCCGGATATCCCGCCAGCCCTTCTTCGTGGAAATAAGCCTCGAAGCGGCCGCTCACCCCCTCGGAGACCGGGTCTCCGAAGTGGGTGGGTTGTTCACGCAATTCCGCGCGAACGGAATCTGCTTCGGCGATGCGAATCGCCGAAGGGAGATCTTCCCATCCCGGAAACGGCTTCATGTCTTTCAGGAAATCTTCCAGGGAGGCTCCTTTTTTAAGAAACATCCGGCGACTGAACACCGGCACGAAGGTGTTCAGCGCGGCGTCCCGAACCAGATAATACTCCGGCTTTCTCCGGCTGTTCTGATGGTAAGCCTCCCCATCATGCGCCGCGATCAGAACGCGTCCCTTTTTCTGGAAAACAGGGACGAGCGTCACGGTCTTCCCCGCCAGATCGGAAAGCCGGTGGATGTCAGCGCTCCGCCCGTTTTCTTTTAAATACAGGATGCCGTTGGAAGCCACCGCAACGTCATGTCCGTAAATCCCAAGCGGGACCTCTTTGCCGTGCGCGTAATCGATCAGCGCAAGCCGCCCAAACCGCACCGGCGCCGCCTTTTCGCCACCCGGGACTTGCTTAAAACTTTCTTTCCCGGAAGGAAAACGCGGGACGGCCGCTTGTCCCAAAGAATGCCTGTAATAAGTCGAAACGATCTTTCCGGAAACTTTGTCGCGTACGGCCATGTAGATCCCGTAAACGGGGTGTTCCTCCAGAGAGATCTCGGCAGGCTGAAAACCGCTACGCCCTTCATAAATAGCTTTGGCCTCCGGGAGCGTCACAAGCTGGTTTCCCAAAAAATTCACAAAATGCGGGGAGCCGTGGTAGCGATCGATCAACCCGCGGCTCTGGTGCCGCGATTCACGGACAGAAACCGTCACGGGATAAACCTGACGGGCCCGGGTTCGCGCGAGCTCAAAAGAGCTCCCGCTGTAATAATCCGAAATATCCCTCTCGGAAAAAACGAAAGCCTCCTTGCCGGCATACGAAAAAAGCGGATAAAGAACATCCGCCCGGCCTTGCTGGTAGTTCCAGAATTCGGATTCCAGATAAAAATTCGCGACCTGCCCGCGCTTCGGGTCCCGCTCGACCTGCGCGATCACCGTTTGTCCCGCAAGCCCTCGTTCCCCGAGAACCGCTTCGTACTTTTTCTCATACATCGCGAAGATCGGGGCCGGAACCCTGTAACGGATCTCGCGATTGCGGTACTTTAGAACGATCTCCCCGCCCTTCAAAAGAGTCAGCCGTGCGATCCGGTCGCTTGGGGGAAGCAGCGGATCTTTCGGAGCCGCATCGTAAGCGCGGATCAACCGTTCGACGCCAAGGTCCGCGATCGGAGGCGCGACATTTCCGCCCGGAAGCTCATAGGTCGCGGCCAGCCGGTATTTCTTTCCGTTTTCAAGAACCGATAACGGATAAATATTGAGAACGATCCGGGCGCCGGGCTCTTCTTCAACGATCAAAAGATGATCCGGGCTTTCCGGTTTTTCGCCCTTGGGACACAAACGGAGGTGCGCTCTCCCCGTCTTGGAGAAGAAATAAACCTCGGCCTGAAGATGCCCTTTCAGAATGAAATAATCTCCCGGCCGGAGTCCTACGCCTCCTGCCAGCAAACTTTCCGTCAGTTCGGATTTTGTTTTCTTGTGCAAGAGAACCGCCCGGTCGCTGAGGCCGAAGGCTCCTCCGCGCTCCATCAACGGAAAAAATCTTGCAAGGGCGGCCCGGATTTCTTCTTCGGGAAGCTTGCCTTCGGCGGCCGCTATCAACGCGGGGACATTCAACGAATTCGCTTCTGCGCTTTTTGCGGCCCATCCGCGAAACCAAAGGGTCCATTGATCCTCATCCACCGGCGTGGGCCGCTCCATCCCGACCTCGGTGTAGCGTATCTTATGCCAGGAGACCGCGCTCTCGATCTGGCGTTGGCTCCGGTAAAAGCCTCCCGGAACTTTGGCCACGTTTGCGGGCGTCTTGGGTGTTCCGGCGGGAACGCGATCAGCCTGCCGGCGCAGCAACAACGCGACTTCCTCACGCGTTTTCATGCTTTTGGTCATGCCGACGTCTTCGTAACTGATCCGGTGCTTTGACATCGCTTTTTGGATCTGATCCGAAGCGATGCTCCCGCAAACAAACTTACTGAGATTCGGCCCTGTCGGAGGAACCCCTTTCGGGAACGCCGCCACAAGCGCCTTCACAAGTCCTTTAAGGAGTTCGATCCACTGGTCTCGCGTCCGTCCTTTCTGATCCAAAAGTTTTTCGATCTCCGGCAAGAGGTCCGGCATGGTTTTACCGGCTTCCGACTCAAAACGTTCTTGATCCTGAAATTCTAACTCCGGAACCTGGACCTGATCTTGGGACACCGCGGCAGGCCCAACCTCAACGGGAACCGCTCCGGACGATTGTGCCCAAAAGTTTCTCAAGTGTTCCTGGCCTTTTTTTGAAAATTTCTGGTAGACCCCGGCACTTTTGATCGGACCGTAGGAGCTCTCGATAGAGTGCTCTCCCAAATAGCGGAGCATCCCGGCCGTGGAATCAATCCGTTGCAGCCCGATCCCGTACCGCGCCCGAAGGATCTCAGCTTCGGGAGAGGAAAGCCGGGCCAGGTTTTGTTTCAGGAAGGCCACGGGAACCCCCGTGTCCTCCGAGAGCCAAACCCATCCGTCTTCATACTTTCCGAAAATCTCAAGCGCCTTCCGCAAAGATACGGCCAGGTTGCTCGGATAATTACGGCCCTTTCCGGCCTGAGGGGACGCCTCTTTCTCAAGATTCAGCTGCTCTGCGATCTCCTCAAGGCTCCGTGGATCCTCGCCGGTCAAACCGTACCTGAGTTCAAGGATCTTCCGCTGCCAGGCCGTCAGGACCAGCCATCGGTCCGGCGTGATCTGATCGATCGTAATACCGGCATCCGTTGCGAACGCGGCCTTTCGGGCCGCAAGATCCTGTCCGGAAAATAATTTCGTCAAAGACCGGTGGGGATTTAAAACATCCGGTTTTTCGGCGGTCCCGGCCGCTATTTGCGCTATCTTGTCGGGACCGAATTCTGCCGCTTTTTTGCGGATCATTCTCACGGAAAATCGGGCGGCCTCTTCGCTCACGCCGGCGGAAGCGGCGATGGTCGCCTGGAGAAGCGATGCGCTCCCCGCCTTCCGGATAATATCGAAAACGATCGCTACCTTGGGGGACAACCAATTGCGGAACTCTGCGGGAAGCGCCTTGATATCCGCATAGTTCGCCTGAGCGATACCTTTGGGCCTTCCCCTGAAAGACGGGATTTTTTTCGGCGGCACGGGCTTTGAAACCCTCGGCGTCTTCCCGGCCAACTTTGAAAAAGGGACGGCTTTCTTCGTCTTCGGTCCTTGCGCGGTAACGTTCACTTCGGGTTTGGGCCAATTTTCGATAAGCGCCGCGATCCTGGCTGCGAGCCCGCGCGTCCGTTCCGCCTCTTGCAGAGGGGCCGAATATCTCTCGAAACGGCCCCTGAAACTGACCGCCCACTCCGGAGAAAAAATGCCCGAATGCTTCCGGATAAAATCGCCGTTCCCTTCCAGCCAGGCAACCGCTGCTTCCGCCGCATCAAAAAATTCCTTCCGCGCGCCGTCTCCGCCCTTAGCCCCCAACCCCTTCCACATCATTTTTGCGTTGAGGGGAATGATCTCGGCCATCTTTGCTCCGGAAGACCCGACGGCCGCTTTTTTGGGCTTCGACAAAAGCTTCCATTCGGCCAGATCCCGCCGGACCACCTCATTTTCGTCCTCGACAAGACGCTCCTGATCCGGCTCTTCCGCGCCGTCCTGCTCAGGTTCGACCTCCTCCGATTCTTCGTCCGCGGCTATTTCTTCGGGAGCGATGTGTTGCGGGATAGGAAGCGTTTCCGACGAATAGGGTTCGATCGTGATCCGGGTGTTGGGCCGGATACGTTGCCGCGTATAATCCGCGAGTTTTTTCCGTTCCAGGAGACCGTCGATAAAGATCTGGAAGCCGCCGAGCGGGAGCCCTTGGGACATGAGAAAGCTCAGGATGTCCCCCATCGTCGGATCCTGGGACTTCGTCCATTCGATCTTGAAAAACGGCAACGTCTTTTCAGTTTTCGTTTTTTGATCCAGGACTTTTATGAAAAAAACCTTGGCCGGCGCGTCTTGACCCGGTCCGGGAGCCGGGGTCTTTCCCGCGGCTTTTTCCGCGGCCTCGGCAAGCTCAGCCAGACGGGCCTTCGGCTTCGGAAATCCCTTAAGGTCGACCGTGAACGTCTTCCCCGTCTCACGACGCTCGGCCCGATCGGCTGCCGGTTTCTCCTGCCGGGAAAAACGGGCCGCCCGGATCTGTTCCAGCCGCCTTTCCTCAAAAAGGTAGATCAGGACCGGTAACGACGGCCAGGCAAGGATATAGGTTTGCCAATATTTCAGGTTTTCTTTCACCGCCGCGGAAAATTCCATCCCGCCCGCGAGCAGCATCGCCGGTGTCATGAACGTGCAAATCGCAACCGTCACGAACATGGCTTTGCTTTCGTTCCTCCGGTTGAGGAACCTTGCGCCTTTTTTCATGATCTTCCGGAGCGAAAGGACGAGCTTTTTCATAAAGAGCTCCCGCCGTTCCCGCTTCTCCAGAGCCTCTCCGGTAAACGCCGAGTCCGGAGGCGGCACAGCGACCCCGACGGATTTCAGATAGGCCTGGACCGACTCTTCGACCCTGGGCCAGACCTCGAACATCTTCCGGACGCCTTCGTTAAACTTTTCATAATTGTTCCCCGGGGCCGCCTGGTCTGAATTAAAAACCGCGTTCAAAAAATAAGGGGTCCTGACGGTATAAGGGACAGGGTCCGCTTCGGTCCCCTGATGTTTCTTCAAGACCTCCTTGTAGACCCTAAAATCATCCCGGAGCGCCATCTCGAGGGATTCCTTGTTCCTCAGGAAGGCATCCCGGATCATTGCGACATTTTCGGCGATCGTCTGGTTCCACTTCGTGCCGATGTCGGTCCCCGCATAAGAGAAAAGCTCCAAGGCGGTCAACACGATCTGGAATTGGTTGGAAGACAAATGGCTCGCCACAACGCCCAGCAGAGTTGCGCGTTCGACGGTCTTCTGGGGGCCGAACCCGAGACGCTGCAGCCAGCGGCCCAGGCGGGTGCGCTTGGCCTCTTTGCTAAAGAACCAGATATCTTTTTTGGCCATGGCAAAAGAACTGACGCTTCTTTCCAATTCGTTGAAATAAGCGAAGGCATCACAGGCCCGCTTCAGAAGGTCGGGCTCATTCCAATCCGGTTCCACGGGCCAGACCTGTTGTTCTCTGATTTCAGAGCGGCTCGAAACGCGCCGATCGATCTCAAGCGCGGCGGAAACAGCGTCCGTAAAAACACGCGCGGGAAGTCCGGCCGAACGCGCGCGGTTCACATTATCTCTGCGATCATCAAAAAAGATCATTTCGCTAAGTTGGATGCCGTACTTCCGTTCGATCTCAAGGCCCATCGCCTTGAAGATCTTGTTGCCGTCTCCTTTTCGAAGGCCCATCTCGTAAGATTTAAAGATAAAATCGGCCTGCCGGAACACGTTCGGGTAACGCTTGACCAAATAATCGATGTGAAGGGGGTTCGCGTCGGTCAGGAAAAAGACCTTCCGGCCGGCCGCTTTTTCCCGACGGATCAGAGCGGCTGTCGCCCGGTTCAGTTTGAAAACACCGTTCCACATTTTCTCAAGGCGTTCAAAGGTGAGCGAACCGAGCCCAAGCGCGCCGCAAAGCAGGAGATGAAATTCACGCGAGGTGATGTGCCCCGCCTCGTAAGCGTTATAAAAATCCGAATCGAGAGAAATATCGATAATTTCCTGGATCGTCTTCCCGGCGACTCCTTCGGCGATCAGTTCCCGGGCCATCTTGGGGAAATTATGTCTTACGATCACGCCGCCGATGTCAAGCACCACCGCCTCAAGCTTTTTCCGGGTCTTTGAGGATGGGGATCCGGCTTCATTTTTTCTTTTGGCCAAAGGCGCATGCCCCTGCCGTAATTCGGAGCGGACCGCATGATCGAGTTTCAGGATAAAGTTCTCGCGCGACTCGGCGCGGAACGGCGCAGCGGCTTGGGCGAGATTGCCGATGATCACGTTGCGGTTTGTGTCGAGAAAGATGCTAGCGGGACGGGCGCTTTGCGCCGGGGATGATGGATCGCGAAGATTGGATGGAGCAAAAATCGGCTTGGCGCCATCCGTTCTCCGCCATCCGCCATCCTGTTTTTCAAAATCATACTTTCCCCCTTCCATCAGGCTCCGGTACCGGTCCTCGTGTTTTTTGCTTGAGCTGCCGATCGCGGGAGCGAGGATCACGTAACTGATCCCTTTTTCTTTCAGGATCCGCTTGATGGCTTCTTTATGAAAACCGCCAAACACAAGCACCTCCGGTGCTGTGTTTCGGGCCACGTTCTCCGGGCCACGATCCACGCCCGGCTCCCCGCTTTTCGTGTCCCGTGTCCCGTGGCCCGTCCCAACTTTTGAATTCTTTTCTGAAAAGGTAGTTGGGACAGCCCCAATCTCCGCTTCGCGAAGATTGATCGGTATTGGGACCGTGGCCCCAGTAAGAAATTCTTTCAATGCTTCATCGCGCAGCTTCGCGAGCTCGTAGAACCCCATCGAATCCGAGATCAGGTTTTCCCACGAGCGGAATAGCACGACAGGATGCCGTGTTTCTTTTGCGAGGAACCGTGCGACGTCCTCGGTGCTGAGGTCGCTAAGCAAATCCTTGAGCGCGTCGTATTCTTCATGGCTGAGTTGGACAGCATTAAGTCTTTCGAGGAGCAGAACGCTTTGAAAATAACCATAGGTCTTCTTGTCGCGTTCGAGCGGCAGCCCCTGTTCCACGATCGAGTTTTCCAGATCGCGGATCTCTTTCATCAGCTCGAGAGGCTGGATTTTTTTAATCTCTTTTTCATTGCCGGATAGCAACATCTCAATGCTGGATGGCGGATGACGGATGACGGATGGCGAAAGACCTGGTTTGTCGGCATCCGACCTCCGATATCCGACATCCGTTGTTCGTTTCAAATAATCGACTAACGGCAATTTCCCTTCCTCAAACCGCGCTTTGAGCGCGAGCCACTGGCGGAATTCTTTCGGAAAGTTTCGGTCGGCAAGATTCTGGAGTTCTTTGCGGATCTTGCGAATGTCTTTCGTGACATCGCCACGGTTTCTGGCCGCCATCTCGTAGGCCCGAATGTTCTCAAGGTGGAGATTGATATTATCAGCGCCCACTAACTCAAAACTGGATGGAAGATGACGGAGGGCGGATGAAGTAAAAACCGGCTTATCGCCATCCGTCGGAACTTTTGATTTCTTTTCTGGTGCGGTAGTTTGGGCGGCCGCAATCTCCGCTTCGCTTCGATTGGTTGGTATTGGAACCGTCATCCGCCATCCGGCATCCTGTCTGTTGATGTGCGCATACTCCGCTCCACCAAGGCGGAGCTTGTCCATGAGGTAGTAAGAGATCTTTTCCTTGAGAACGGGATCCTGGATCTTACCGAAAAGTTCATCGGAAGGGACCGGCCCTTCGTAACCTTCCTCGTAAACGGTTTTGACGCCGGCTTCTTTGACGAGAAAGCGGATCATGTCGGCAATATGTTCCTGCCCTTCGAGCGAGTCGTGCGCGTCTTGGATGTAAACCACAAAGCGGGATGACGGATAACGGATGGCGGATGACGAAAGACCTGGTTTGTCGACATCCTGCTTTAAGGCATTGTAAGTTTCGACTATCGAACCGAATTCGGGAGGGATCCGAATGTTCGTTGCGACATCCGTCATCCTGTATCCGACATCCAGATTTTGGGCAGGCATAGCGATGGCGTTCGTCGTGAGAAAACACACGAAGACACCCGTGGCTACAATCCTGTTAAAAAAAGAAAATCCCCTCACGCTTTTTTAAATAAAAAAGTGCGACCTCGGCGTGGTTTAAGGACAACCACGTCCGCGGATCGTGCTTTTTTATATCCCCCTCTTGCTTTTACTCGATGCAAAAGCACTATCACGCCGCGGCCCAAGGAAGGCCTCGTGCGTGGCTTGTGCTTTTTCTTTTACAAAAGCAAAGACGCGCCACGGCATCATGACAGCCATGCGCGCAAACTTCTCTTTGCTTTTTTTCCTTTTTCTTGCGGATTCAAGTTCTTACAAGTGAAGAAGTTACGTTGCTTTCTTAGCACTTAATAAGAGTATTTAAAAGATACCCGTAAAAATGATGTTTTCCAAGGGTGTGGCGCCAAATTTTTGAATAAAATTATCGAAAAACTTGACTTTTTTCTATATTTAGCATATATATTATGCATAATTTACATAATTAGGGGGTAAAGTGGATCCTCGAAAAAGCGCGATCATGGTAAAAATGATGGCGAAAACCGGGATGATGAGGCGCCTAGGCGGCGCTTTCCTGATTCTCTTCGCCATTTTTCTGCTCCCAAGCGGTCTTGCCGAGTGGCAAAAACCCGTTCAGCCTTCTTTTTCCGGAGGAGATCTCACCTGCCTGATCCCCCATCCGCTAGATGCCTCCAAGGTCCTCGTCGCGTCCGAGCGGCAGATCTTTGAAAGCGACCGCGCCAACGCCTGGCATGAGCTTTGGTCCCAGTCGGACATCCGCTTCCCGATCTCGCGCCTATTTACGTTCCCGGTTCTACCCGGTCATGTTTTTGCCATGACCCCCGGGAAGATCATTATGGGAGACTTGAAGAACCGCTCCTGGAGGACCATCTACCAGGATTCCGGGAAACCGCCGCTTTCGTTTGCCGTTCATCCCGAAGACCCGAATCGCTGGTTCCTCGGCACCGAAAAAGGGCTTTATGAAACGCCGGATGCCGGAAGGACTTGGGCGCCGTCCAAACTTTTGCCTTCCTCCGGCCCCATCCTGCTGCTTTATTTTGAGGGTCAACGTCTGTTCATTGCGGATCCGCACGCGCTGCATCTTGCGGCATCCGGGGCTCCGGCGCGGTCTGTTTTTGAGGCCCCGCAACCGCCGGAGGTCGCGTGGGATGAGAATTCCGAGCCTTCCGTTGAGGATGAAAAAAATTTCTTTGCCCCGGCGATCCACGACCTGATCAGCACTCAAAGCGGCGGACAAAGACTTTTTCTTGCGACCCGTAACGGCGCGTTCCAAAGCACCGACGGCGGATTCAGCTGGACCCCGCTGTCGCAAAGCGGTCTCGAATCTCGAGAGATCCTTCAGCTGGCATATTCGGAAAAAGAAGCGCGTCTCTACGCCGCAACGCCCCGAGGCGTCTACGGTTATGACGCGCGCGCAGAGCGGTGGACCGAGCTTTTTCAGGGACTCGCCAAAGACCGCGCACAAAGTATTGCGATCCTGGATAATAAGAAATTGACCGCGATCACCGCTGACGGATTCGTTCAATACCCGCTCACCGGTTTCCGGCCCGAGGGAAGCGCCCCGGTCACGATCGGCCTGCCGCCGCAGGAAACGCTTTCGCTTTTCCGGAAACTCGTCAGCTCGGAGCCTTCGGCGCGCGAGGTCCAGAAAAAAGTCATCCGGTATGCCGACGTGGGGAACGGGAAGATCAAGCGGTGGCACGCCGGATCAAGGATCGCCGCCGCGCTTCCGGCGTTCTCCGTCGGCAAAAACTTCGACCGGAGCGCTTCCGTCACGACCTACAGCGGCAAATACATCACCGGGCCCGACGATGTCAGCCGCGGATGGGACGCGGATGTCGGTTGGGACCTCGGCGACATGATCTACTCGTCGGACCAGACCTCGATCGACTCGCGGGAAAAGATGATGGTGGAACTCCGCAACGACTTTCTTTCCGAAGTGACGCGAATTTACTACGAAAGGCGCCGGCTCCAGATCGACATCGTCTTCACCCCTTCAGCGTCCGAACAGGAACACCTCGAACGCCTGCTCCGGATGGATGAGCTGACCTCGCTTCTGGACGGAATGACGGATGGATTTTTTTCTAAACAACTGGACGTAATTTATACGGAAAATCCAAGACTGAGCAGGCTTTGGGAATTCAAACCAACGGATGGCGGATGTAGGATGAAGGATGATGAAAAAACAACAACCAACCAGGAGACGGTTTATGGACAACCCACGGTATAGACAAACATGGCGCAAAACAGACGGCGATAAAAGCTCCTTCAACAGCAAGCAGGAATCCAAGGCTCTAGAAAAGGCACCTTCTCAAGAACCGGAAAATAAAGCGATACAGAATTTTCGGGATTTGAAGATCTGGCAACTGGGGAAAGAAATCGTCGTCGAAACTTATAAGATCACGCGATGTCTTCCCGGCGAAGAACTCTATGGTCTAACTTCCCAGATGCGCCGCGCGGCCATTTCTATCCCCTGCAACATCAGCGAAGGCCACAGCCAGAGATCCACGAGAGACTATCAGCGGTTTCTTAAGATCGCTGCTGGATCTTGTGCTGAATTGGAAACTCAGACGGAGATCGCCGTAGAGCTGAATTATCTCAAAAGCCCCGGTTGCGATAGTTTGATGGAGAAAATCAACCATGAAACACGGATGCTTCGCAAACTTATCAGCAGGCTTTCAGAAAACTCCATCCGCCATCCATCATCCTCCATCCAGAAAGAGGAAAGCGCTTCGGAGCCCATTCAATATTAGTCAGCCGCCCCGGCGCTGCGCATACGATCAAGTCTGAGTTGCCCGCACGCCGCTTCTACGTCCTGCCCCGCGGTCTTGCGAAACGTGGAACGCACGCCGGACTTTTCAAGCGTTTCACGGAAATGGTTCATCCGCTCCTCGGAAGGGGTCGTCCACGTCACTTCGCGGATCGGGTTGTAGGGGATCAGGTTGATCTTGGCCTGAAGAGGTTTGGCGATCTTCGCGACCGCCCGCGCGTCGCCTTCCGAATCATTCACACCGTCGATCAGGGTATATTCGAACGTGATGTCCCGCTTCAGGTCGCTATGGATCTTCCCGAGCATCGCGAGAAGTTCCTTGAGCGGGTATTTGCGGTTGTACGGGATAAGCTTGCTGCGGGTCTCATCATCGGGAGAGTGAAGCGAAACGGAGAGACGGATGCGGCCCTCGGTGCGCTTTACGAATTCATAGATCTTTTGCGGCACGCCGGAGGTCGAAACCGTGATCTTCCGACCGCCCATCTCGAACCCCCACGACGCCGTCAGGATCTCGAGCGCCTTCATCACTTCTTCAAAATTATCAAGCGGCTCCCCCATCCCCATAAAAACGACGTTCGTGATCGGCTGCCCTTTCTTCCGGGCGATAAAAACGATCTGCTCGATGATCTCTCCGGCGGTCAGGCTCCGGAGAAGGCCCGTCTTCCCGCTCGCGCAAAAAGGACACCGCACCGCGCATCCGAGCTGCGTCGAAACACAAACGGTTTCCCGCTTCCCGTAGGAAATAAGCACGCTCTCGAGAAAATGGCCGTCCTGAGTGGAAAAAATGAACTTGGACGTCCCTTCGCCGGGGAGCATGCCTGTTTCGGCCTGCTGAAGTCCGGTGAGGCTGTACTCCGAAGCCAGGCGTTCAAGAAGATCCTTGGGGAGGTTCTTCATCTCGTCCCAGGACAGGACATACTTTTTATAAAGCCAGCCGAGGACCTGCGCCGCGCGGAATTTCGGGAAACCCAGAGAGACGATCAGGGTTTCGATTTCCTTTTGGGTTAACCCGTAGAGGGATTTCATCTGACATCCCGGGACAACGCGCAACGCGCAACGCGCAACAAAAAAATAAAAAACTTGGTCCCGCGACATGTGTTGCGCCTACGCGTCCGCCAGGCGGACGTTGTGCGTTGTGCGTTGTGCGAGCTCAGACCCATTTCTTGATCTTCATCCACAGGAACATCGCCAGGGAGGAAAAGACGCAGAGGGCGATGGCGAAAGGATACCCCAACGCCCACTCAAGCTCCGGAAAATGTTTAAAATTCATCCCGTAAACGCTCGCGATGACCACAGGCGGCGTGATGATGGTCGCCAGGACCGTCAGATGCTTCAGGACCTCGTTCAAACGAAACGACGAATAGGAAAAATAGACTTGCAGGATGTTGTTCAGATTTTCATGATAGGTTTCCGCCATGCCGTAGATGCGGAAAAGGTGATCGTAAATATCCCGGAAATACATCAAATGCTCCGGTTTGATAAAAGGCGTCGGGTTTCGCGTCAGGGAATAGAGCGTGTCTCTTTGAGGGCCGATGATCCTCCTCAAGCTGAAGACATCCTGTTTGATCTGCAGCAACGTCTGGAGAAACCCGCGCGAAACATGACGGAACATCTCCTTTTCAAGATGGTCGATCTTCTCGTCGTACTCGTTCAAGATCGGAAGGTAGTTGTCCACCAGATGATCGAGAATGGAATGCGTCAGGACATCGGAACCGTGGCCCATCAACATCGCGCATTTCTTTCGGGCGAGATCACGCGTTTGCGCGACGCTGCTCAGCGGATCCTTATGGACGGTGACGACATAATTTTCGCCGACAAAAACATCGAGCTCCGACGTCATAAGCTCTTTGTGCTTGTTGACCGTTCTCAGCGCCAGGGCGTGCAGCACAATGAACAGGTACTCGCCATAGTCATCGACCTTCGGCTGGGATTGGTCGGTCATGCAGTCTTCGACGGCCAGAGGATGAAAATTAAAGAGTTCGACAAGCGCGTCGCTCTCGAACTCGTTCGGGGTCTCGAGGTCGACCCAGAGGAGCCCTTTTTTCTCTCCCAAGAGTGCCAGCGTCCGGGCCCTCGTAAGATCCGTTTCCAGCTCTTTTCCTTTTTCAAAATAAAAACTCGTCAGCACAAGATCCCCCTCTTCACGCCGTTATGATAACGATTTTACGGGATTTGGCGATACAAAAAATCGGGATCCCGCAAATTCTTGTTCAGTTTGATGAAAAGATCAGAGTATAATGAACCTCGTCAATCGGAGAGGCCCGATGCCAAAAAAGATCCTGATCATCGACGACGAGCCGGAGATCTGCAAGTTCGTGGTGGATTTTCTCAACGACGCCGGGTATTCCGCTTCTTCGGCCTTTAATGGCCCCGCCGGCCTCGACAAGATCGAAAAAGAACAGCCTTCGCTCGTCCTGCTGGATATCGGAATGCCGGGCATGGACGGCATCGAAGTGATGCGCGAGATCCATCAGAAGTGGCCGGCCCTCCCCGTCGTGATCCTTACCGCCCAAAAAGACCCCGATACCGTCAAAAAAATGATCCAGTATGGCGCCTGCGAATACCTGACAAAACCCATCCACCTGGAAACGCTCCTCGATCAATTCGTAAAAGACATGATCGGCCTGCCCCGTTAGAGTCTCAAAGAATCTATGCGGCAAGCTTTCTCTTCGGCAGAAGACCTGTTTATCGAAGAGCTTTTTCTATAGGGTAAAGACTCTAACGGGGTGAACCCCTTTCGCAAAACTTTCGTGCTAGGAGGTTATTTTTCTTCTTTTTTCCGGGCCGCGACAAACTCACGAATAAGCTTGCGGTCTTTTTCTTTTATCTTTGTAAATTCAATACCGGAACGGTAAAGATCGTTCTCGAGGTGCCCCGTGTGCCGGACAAGACCTTCGACGGGGATCAGCGCGGGAGTCTTGTCGGGAAGCAGAAAACTCATCGTGACCTTGGTATCAAGGGGGATCCCCTGGTGAAATGTCACTAAAAAAGCGCCGCCTTCTGAAACGTCGCAGATGCGCGTCTGGATCCCTGATTCGTGGGTACAGGTAGGGCAAAAAAACCGCGTCACCGTGTTAATGTAAACGCGGGTAAATTTTCTGCGGTCAAACAAAGGATCGGTCGGATCAAATATTTTCTTGGGGTTCACCGTTCGCGTCTCCCTGTCACTTTCTTTCTTTTTCGGCTTTCCGGAAAAAGTCTTGATGAAGAATCTCTGCCGCTTCGCGCGAGGCCTTCCTCGATACTTTCCTATCGCCCCTGCGGGCTGGGCCTTGACGGCAACGTCGTTTGACACAAGTAAAACGGGTGGTCGTGGACGGAAGTCGAACCCTACAACCCATTGAAATAGAACTACTTATAAAAATTCATTGAAAACGTAGTATGGGTTGGCAAATATCTCTGGACAACCCCCTCACAGTTCCCTAACTATTCTAGAACAAATTCAATGTTCTTACGCTCGGCAATGATTTCAATTAATATTTCAAACAACGTCTGCCCTATTCCTTTTTCTGCTAATGAAAGATCCTTTTGCGCTCCATCATGATTTGACGGATGGCATTTTTTTATTTTCTCTCTCAAATAATTAATGGTTTCGGCATATCCCAAGTCAACTCGTGATTTAGCTGATTCCTTCCATCTCAAGATTATTGGTTCATCATATTCAAACTTTCCAAAACCACCCCTGAGAATATCATTGAAAGCGTCGAAATTTCGTCCAAATTCTTTAAAATCAGCTGTCAGCACCATTACAGCTTCATCATAAAATCCCTGTAAGGTAGAAAAATTTGATCCATCAATATAAAAAGTTTTCTTATCCATGGTCTTTTATCTCTACAGGGTTCGCGTCCACAATTAGTGTGAGCAAAGTTTGCCTGCCATCCTCGTCGTAGGATTCACATCAAAATAAAACGGAGAGGGAGTAGGATTTCCCGCCTTTGGCGGGACCCCGCTGCTTCGCAAGCGGTGGCAAGACCGTTCCTGAATTTTCGCCGGAGGGAGAGGGATTTCCCGCCTTTGGCGGGACCCCGCTGATCCTCAAGCGGTGGCGAACCCCCGAAGCCCTTGCGGGCTTAACAGTTTTTCCCGCCTGCATTGCGGCGGGACCCCGCTGCTTCGCAAGCGGTGGCAAGACCGTTCCTGAATTTTCGCCGGAGGGAGAGGGATTCGAACCCCCGAAGCCCTTGCGGGCTTAACAGTTTTCAAGACTGCCGCATTCAACCGCTCTGCCATCCCTCCGGTGAAAATTCAGCTTTTTATCAACCTCCGGAATGCCTCTCCGCCTTTGTAGCTTTTTATCTGTCTCTCTCTGCGATAAGCTTCTTGCTTGCTCGACAACTCTTCGCTGTAAATAATTTTAAGGGGTAGATGCGCCTTTAGCGACCTTGTTTTCCCGGCGTTGTGCTGATTGAGCCGCGCATGAAGATCCTCGGTGTGGCCAACATAATACCGTCCGGTTCTCTCGCTTCTCAAAATATAAACATACCACATGTTTATCGTCCAGTTTTTCCCGCCTGCATTGCGGCGGGACCCCGCTGGTCCTCAAGCGGTGGCTGCCATCCCCCCGTAACCCCGTGCCACGATCTACGCGCTACGCCCCACGCCATGATTCTCCGTGGCCCGTGTCCCTTTTATCTTTTTTCCTTTCTCAACGTTTTGAAAAATTCCGCTAACAGGAATTTCGCGTCATCTGCCATCACGCCGCCGGTCACCTTCACTTGATGGTTCAGCCGGTCATCTTCCGTAATATGATAAAGACTGTGGCACGCGCCCGCCCTCGGATCGCGCGCACCGAAGATAAGATTCGTGCATTTGGTCATCACAAGCGCCCCGGCACACATCGGGCACGGCTCGAGCGTCACATAAAGCGTCGCCCCTTCGAGCGACCCCCGGTGATCTCGGACGATCGTCCGCCCCTGCGGGGTTACCTTATCTGAAGGCTTCGCCTCGGGCATCTGACATAGCGTTTCGGAAGCCTGCGTCAGCGCGATCATTTCCGCGTGCGCCGTCGGATCATGAAGCGTTTCCATCTGATTATGGGCGCGCGCAACGATCTTGTTTTTCCAAACCACCACGGCTCCCACAGGGACCTCCCCCTTTTCAAGGGCAAGCACAGCCTGCTTGATCGCTTCTTTCATGTAGTGCTGGTGATCGGGCTTTTCCATGGAAGGGTTATTCTATCGACAAAGGGGACAAACCGTCAATGAATGCCTGCCTTTTCGGCGGCGGCAACCGCTTCGCGAAAACTGACCTTATGCGGATCCCCCTCAAGCGAATGCGATTCGGCGGTATGAACATAATTTTCCTCGCCGGGTTTGACGCGCGTGTTCACATAGACCGTTCCCGCGGTTCCAAGCGCCACCGCCGTCCCTCCCGCGGCATAAAGTCCGGCACTGCTGCCGGTGCCGGCCGTAGCAGCCGCGCCCGCGGGGAGCGCCGCCGTCACCGCGATCCCCGCAGCGCCCAGCGTAACCATCGTTGCGGCGAACACATAGACCTTGGTCCGATCATTCGACGGTCCGTCATAAGGAACGGCCCCCGACCGGTTCTTCGGATCCAACAGCCGGTAGTCCGGCCGGATCTCCCTCCGGGTAAACCCCTTGAAAATATCCGTTGCCTCGGTCGTCTCGGCACGGATGCTGACAAACGATTTCCCGGTCTGAGGGTGTTCGCGGATAAAAACCTTGGCCCCGCTTTCTTTGAAGACCTCCGTTTCCGCCATGCCCGGGCGGCAAGCAAACAGGCCTATGATCAGAAAAACCGCGACGGCACGTTTCATGGTTGCTTCCCCCACCGTCCGGTCCTGAGGGCATCTTGAACATGAAGGATCAGACTTTTGATGTTCATCTCAAGCGCCGCATTAAAGTTCACTTCCGGCCCGCCTTTTTTTGCGAACACTTTTTTTGAATCGCTGATGCCGGTCGTTTGAAAACGATCGAGCAACCCAAGCCGCTGATCAAAAACAAACGTCTCGGTCTCAAATCCGAGGGTCTGACCTTTAAGCGTCACGTCGTTCGTAAACGCTTTAGGCCGCACGTAAATAACATAGGGAATGGCATATTGACGGAGCACGTCCTGTGAGGGCTCGGTTTCGAGAAGGATGAATTCTGAAAATCCCTGCTGAAACCCTTCGATCAACATGGGGCTATAGGCTTCGCCGATGTGGTAGGTCTGAGGGTCCGCAAACCGCCCGCCTTTGTTCTTTGAAACCAGCCGGGCAATGGACGGATCGATATAAAGGGCGATCCTTTGAGGCTCTGTGCGGACCTCCGAAGAAAAACCGGCGGAAAGAACCGCCGGGGCGTGGATGTTCCATCCAAAAAGCGCCGCACAACCGGAAAATGCCCACGCCCACGCGCAAAAGAAAAAGGAACAAGCCATCAACGACCGCTTGTCCCTTTTTTCCACAGCACGTCTCCTTTGAAATATCCTGTTTCGCGTCAGGCCCTTTTGGGTCCCGGCCCCTTTACTGCTTACCGTTCGTTATTCGAACAAAAAGCCGCGCTCCGTTACTCGCGGCAAAACACGGGCAGATTGAGCTGCTCTTTCCAGCTTTCGGTCCAGCCTTGCGCGTGCGTCGCGTCAGGAAGCGTCTTCGTCTGGAAACAACGTTCGTCTCCCATCTTTTTCAGATAAGCGCTGACGGCCTCGAAAGGAATGATACTGTCCTCGCCGCCGACAAAATGAAGTTGGGGGATCGAGGCGATTTGACCCGCCACGGCTGCCGGATCGAGAGACCCCTCAAGCGGGCTGACGCCGTGATATTCATTCACCACCTCAGGGTCGAGATTCCCGGCCACCGTTCGCAAGCTTAAAACATCCTGTCGCCGCGCCGTGACAAGGATCGCGACCGCCGCGCCTCCGGAATATCCGACAAGATCGATCCCGGAAGCCCCGGTCTGTTTCACGAAATAGGAAACCGCCGCGTCCATCGAGCGGATGACCTCGTCGGAGAACCGGCCGTCCGTCCAATAAAATTCCTCGCACTTCGGGTTCTGTTCCATCGGCGTGAACTGGCAGGGCCTCGCCAAATAAACCACGTTGACGGAAGGATCCTCGGCCGCCAATTCGAGCGCCAGAGGTTCGCGCGGCGTCGGATCGCCGGAAACCCTCGACCGCGTGACAAACGCGTAACCGTCCCCTTCGATATAAATACGGAGCGGTTTTCCGGGAGCGGTTATTCTGGAGTAAGCCGTCAGAACAAACGGATCGGCGCGGACCGTCGTTTTTTGCAGGCCTCCTCCTCGGGCAATATCCTCCGCTTTAGAGCGCCGGAAATCGGGGGAAAGGGTCGCGCAGGAGAAAAACAAAAAGGAAAGAAGGAGGGAAAGGAGTAAAGGATGCTTCATGCCGCGCATTATAAAACAAAAAGGGACGGGCAATCAATGACTGCCCGTCCCCTTTACGACTCTTTCCGAAACCCGGTCACCGCTTCGGACACCGGGTCTCAGAGGTGATTCTAGAAATCAAAACGCGCGGTGCCGTAGTAGGTGTTGCCGATGAACTCGTCTTTCAGCTCCATGTCGTAATTGCCCGTGAGCGTCATGTTCCCCTTGTTGAGGAACGCGAGTTCCCCGCCGAGCAGAAGACCGCTCTTCGCGGGTTTTGCGCCTTTGGTGTTGAATGAAGACCCGCCGCCGGCAAACGACGCCGTCGTCTCGAACCGGTCCCCGATGTAATCATAGACCCACGCTGCCTTCACCGCGGGAATAAATGTCCCGGCCTTCTCGGAAATGAACGGATAGGCAAATTTCGTTCCGAGGGTTTGAAGCAGCTGATTATACCCTTCCCCGTTCACCGTCAAATTCAGCGCATCCGCGCCCGCTTCCTTGTACTTGTTCATACGAAAGTAGCTGTATGCCAAAGACGCGAACGGTGTGGTCTCAAGGTTCTTGGTTTCTTCGAAAACAAACGTGTAACCCGACTCCACCTGCGAGGTGTACGTCTGGCCGTGGTGATCCGCCTTCGCGACGCGCGCGTTCGTCGGCGTCAACCAGATCTCGCGACGGCTGTCATACTCGTTTTCCGTAAAATTGACCATCCCGTCCACATACCAGTTGTCTTCGAGCTGGTTACGAACCGCCGTGCGCGAATTCTTGTTGCTATGCCGCGATTTGCAAAGATCGGTCGAGTCGTAGCTGCCGTAGATCGTGCCTCCCCAGCTATTGATATCGTCCGACGGACTCCCGGGGGTCTTGGAATGAACCTTCCCAAACCCGTAATTGCCGGCAACGCCGACGCGGACATGATTATCAACCAGCTTGTCCGCACCAAGGGAAGTCCCAAAAACATTTGCATTAAACCCCTGGATCCCTTTGCGGGCATCCTGATGAAGATTGCTCCCCATCCCCTGGACCCAGAACCCCATGCCCTGAAGCATGTCGCCGGTCGCGACGCCGAGCAGACCGCTGCGGGCATACCCGAGACGATTCGACACCGTCCCGATGAACTGACTCGCTATCTGCTGGCTTGCCTGCATGATCCCCGAGCTCACATCCGGCGTCATCGTCGCGATCGCATTGCCAGCGGCCGTGGCTGATTCGTTATCGAGAGTGTTCAATACTGTTTGCATATCTCCCGACGGACTCTGAATAGCATCTAGCACGGCGCCGGCGGCTTGAGCGTTTGAACCGCCTACAGTGGAACCGTTACTTGCGAAGCCGTTCGAAGAACGGCTCGCGGTCAGAATCAGGCTTGAGCCGACCGTCGTTGCGGAAAATGTCGCATGGGTGTCTCCGGTTACCTGAATGATAGGCGCCGCCACGCCTGCGCCACCCGTACCGTTCACGATCGTATAAGTAGCGCCGTTCGGAACGAAATTTGCGACGCTTAGTTGAACTGTGTCGCCTGCGTTAACCGTAGCGGCCCCGGTCCCCACGATAGAACCATGCGTCGTCCCGTCGATTGAAACCATGAGCGTCGAAGTCCCGTCCATGGTGTACGCGCCTACGTTTACCGTGTTCAGTCCGATGCTGAATGTAGAGGCCGCGGCGTGCGTCACATTTCCGCCGCCGAGATCGCCGCCCGTTCCGATCGTCAGTGTGCCTGCGTTAAGGGTGGTAATGCCTGTGAATGCATTAACGGCATTTAAAGTTGTCGTTCCCGTACCATTCAGGTTTAGTGCGCCTGTATTGCTGATAATCCCGGTTATGGTAGTGGTACCATCGCTGTCAATGGTCAGATCAAACGTATTATTGTCAACTGCACCGAGAGTCACATTGCCTGTTCCGCTGGTCAACGTCGTGTCTGCGCCCATCGTAACCGCGGAACCGCTGAGATCAATATTTCCGCCGGGAGCTCCGCTGCCGCCGCCGTTGGTGGTATCAATATCAGTAAATGCCGCACCCAAAATGATCGTCCCGGCAGCACCGCTCAAATCTACGTTGCCGGTGCCAATGCTGTTATCGGTTGTAATGTTGCCGTTTAAGGTCGTTACGCCTGATGCGGTAATAGTTAAAGAACCAAGTGCTGTGGTTGTACCAATTTCCGCAAGCGTCACGCCGCCGGCCGCAGAAGTAATGGCCAGATTTTCTGTCCCCGCGGTGGTTCCGTCGATCACGCCGCTAAAAATCAGCTGGTTGGTTAATGAATTATTGGTAACCGTCGTATCTTCAGCCAAAACAACATCCGCGTCTATCGTTTGGTCTTGATCGACAGTGGCGTCCACAATAATTGAGGCCCCCGCACCGGAGTCATCAAGAGTAAGCGTATCAACCCCGGTTCCTCCGCCGATCACGTAGGCCTGAATACCGCCACCTTGATTGTCAAAAAGGATATCCCCGACCGTGGCCGCTCCTTCAAGATCGACAAAGCCTCCTGCCGGAATCGCGCCCGTTTCATCAAAGGTCGCTGTATTGCCAACTATCGGGAAGGCGGCAGACCAGTTACCATTATCGGCCCAGGTGTCATCAGTGAGTCCGGTCCACGTAGCATCTGCTGCAAAAGCAGGGGTCACGGGTGAAAATACAAGAGAGAGGATCGCGATGATCGAGAGGAGCTTCTTCATGTGTTTCTCCTTTTTGTGGAGTGGGGCTTGTTTTATTTCGACTCGTTTATTGCTGCGCCTTTATGTTTCGCTTAAATTCTCTTAATCCGGCGAACCGGCTTTTTAAAGTATGAATCTAATTGGGGATACGCAACCCTTGCGAGCCTCCGCCTATTGAGGCGGATTATAGCGAGCCCCGCATCCTGTGTAAACCGTTTATTTATCGGCGCTGCTTTGGGAACGCTTAATCAACTATTATCAAAAACTAGCAAGATAAGCTTGCTACAATATCTTGGGGCTGATCGAATTACAGACCCAATATCTTGAAGGAAATTAATGAGGCAGCCCTATCATCCGCGCAGATATAAAACAAAAAAGGTCCGCTTCGCTTAACAAGCAAACGAATTATTCCGGGTTTTAGCACAGTTTTAGCACGGAGGGTTTTTAGCGTAAGGACAAAAAAATAGCCCCAACCGTAACTGGCTGAGGCTATTCGTGTTAAGTGAGCGCGCCCGGCCATCGTACGAGGCTGTCCCTGCGCCTCGACGATGCCGTGCTTGCACACGATGTTTTTTATCGTCCCGTGGGATAAGGTGCAAGCGCGGCAGGTCCCTGCCCTCACCAGGAGTCGGCGCCCTTCGGGTCGGCCACCCGTCGCTTAAGCATGACATTAGGTCATGCTTAAAATCGCTCCTCCGTTCGACTCCTCCCAATACAAATAAAAAAGGCGTAGCCCTTTTTGGCTACGCCTTTTTTAATCGCGCCCGGCAGGAGTCGAACCTGCAACCTTCTGATCCGTAGTGAGCCTACGGAATCAAACTACTCCAAACCGAGCAATTTATTTAAGTGATCTTACCAATTCAAGTTGTGAAATTAAAGCAAAGGTTTTAATTTCTCAAAAAGTAACTACGGTGTCAAAAACGGTGACAATTAAGTTCGTAATCCGATTTTGATTTTGCTTGTTAGCCCAGCCACTGGAATAAAGTAGTATTCTTTCTGCTGCGCTTTCATTTCTAGAAAACCAGCTTCAACAAGATCTTGAAGGTCTTTTCTTGCAGTTTCATAGACTACATCCGTCATTCTCATATGGCCTTTGACAGTGAACACCGTATCTGGGTCTTTTATCGCTCGGAATAAAATTTCTCTTTGTCTTTCATTTAGCTTCTGTAACGTTTCATTGTTTTTAAGGATCGTGGTCATTTCTTTTTCTTCTGATTGTTTCTTGAGAATATATTCTTTCAAGTCCACGATTGCTTTATTTATGGCCATTAACTGATTTAAAATAAAATAGTTCAAATCGCATTCATCATATTCAGTATAGAGAAATGCTTTTACATATTGAATGCGCGCATTAAGAATGATTCGAGAAATAGAAATATACTCAAATAACCAATATTTTCTGGAAAGCATATACCAATAAAAAAGAGCTCTTGCGGTTCGCCCATTTCCGTCAGGAAAAGGGTGAATATAAGCTAACCAGAAATGAAGAATAACAGCTTTAATAACGGGATGAATAAACCTATCATCTTCATGTTCTGAATTAGCAAAAGCGCATAAATGATTAATGAGTTTTTCAATTTCTGTATACGGCGGCGGAGCATAGAGAACTTCTCCGTTTTCATCTCGCACAGCTAATCCTTCGCGATCATCTTCCGCTGTTCGATATGCTCCTTCTTGGGCTGTTTCGTGCATTGTCCCTGTTGTCATACTCTTATGAATTTTCTTAATAACATCAGGGGAAAGTTTTTCCTTTTTCCAATCTTCGCGAATTTTAACAATAGTATTGTAATTATTCATTATCATCAGTTGATCTTGATTTACCGGCTTTCTCCCGGCTCTCAACATTTCTTTAGCCTTCCGCCGCGTGGTAACAGCCCCTTCCAGCTGACTAGAAGCTATTGCTTCTTCCATTAGCGAACTCATAATAAAAACCTGTCCTCGGGCAGATGATAAGGCGTTTTCTTCCATAAAAGTAAGCGTTCCAGCTGCATACTGATCTATTTTGCTTAATAGGCTTTGCATCACGGGAGTAATAAAATACGTAAAAGGTCGCTTTCGATCATCTATAAACGGCAACTTTTGCTTGAACGGATTTCTATACATCTTGAGTGCCCACCACGCTTCTTCTGGTTTAAAGTGGTTGGGCATTGGCAAATGTTTAAATTGATCCCAGTACAAATATTTAGCATTTACCTTTAAATACAGCTGCTTTAATTCTTCGCTAGGAACCACAAGCGCTTTGAGTTTTTCCGGTGAGGATTTGACCATCTCTTCAAAGGGCGGCCACGCTGGAGGTTTTTCTGGTGTTTTCATAGCATCTCCTACTTTCTTTAAAAATAGTATATCATGTTTTTTTACATAGTACTAATTTTATTTTTTTAGTAGGACAACTACTATTTTAGTAGATATTAGATAGATATTAGTTGATGTTCATAACCTATTGATAATACGCTTGTTAGAATTTGCTATCGATAAGTTGTGTATATTAATTTGTTGTTACCCTACAGTTGGTATAAAATTAGCTACTACTAATTTAGTACTTTTTTAGTACATTTTAGTACTACGCTTTTTTCACCCAACTATTGCTGAAACCAAGCTACCACCTTAGTTGTTAATTTCTCTTAATGCCACAAACAGGTTCTTCGCAAAAAAGGATACGGTCGATGCTTTATGGCTCAGAAATCGATGATTTGCTAAATCGGACCCACCCCGTAGCGTTAAGCGATCATAGAAAGCAGAAATCTCCTGATAGGGTGTCTGACGAAGGAAATAAAAAAGGCGTAAGCTCTATTGGTTTAGAGTCTTACGCCTAATCAGAAGAGCGCGCCCGGCAGGAGTCGAACCTGCAACCTTCTGATCCGTAGTCAGATGCTCTATCCAATTGAGCTACGGGCGCTTAATATTCATGCTTAATCTGGAGCCAGTCCTTTAGGACGGGCGCCTATTCGGCGTATCTTCTTACGTATCATAAGCTTACAGCTTCGAGCTCCTGACCGTAAAAAGTACGATAAACGTACTTGGTGTCATTTTGGTGACACTTTTACATCTCAATAAGTCAAAATCAATACTGTACAGAGGTGTGGAGTATAGCGGAAAAGACTAAGAAATTGAAGAGGGAAATGTAAAAAACGAGCCTTAACCAAGAAGCAGATGTTACGTTCTACAAATCCTGTGCTGGAAACTCTGTTATATCAACAATATTTGAATCCCCTATTGGAGCTATGTCAATACCGTCTACTATCTCAATTTGAGAGAGAAATTTTTCCCACATCGGGGGTTCGGGTTGCTTAAATTTGTACACACCTCTTCGCAATGGTTCTAAGTGTCCTTGTTTTTTCCATTTTGTCAAAAGTTTCGAACTTAAATTTTTTTCCGAGTTCGTTTGCCCCATATGTGCCAATTTGCGAAGTTCGTTTGTTGTGATAATCCCCTGATGGTATTTGGTGCAAATATCATACGCAAATGTCCTTAGTCCTTCCTCTTCTGGAAGAGTAAAGGCTTTAGCGTCTTGACCTTCTTCCAGAAGAACTCTAGCCCATCTATGCAAGGTAATTTTATCTTCGGGCTGATAATAAAAAATGGGGCCATTAATATCCTCTAAAATTTGGCGGAACAACGGGAGTGATTCTCCGTCAATAAATTGTTTTATTTCTGAAACAGGCTTATTCCGCCATAAAATCATTGCATTTGCAATTAACGCCATGTGTTCATCTTTGTAGAGTCCTTTGAGTCTATTAAATAATTTTATTTGAACCTCATTCTTGGCCCCTCCATACAAATACAATCTCCACCGATTACACCTCCCAGCTTTTTCCACGTTTACTACAGGAGGTTTTTCGCCTGCCTTGATAGTCTCACTATAAATAACATTTTTCCCACGACCCAGTTCATCAACATATCCGGCCAACCTGAGCGTTTCCATTAGTAAATTGTTTACCGTGTTTCTGCTTCGAGAAAACCACTTATTTGCAAACACAGAAGCTTCGGGAACACAAAGATTGCTAAGAATTAGTTTTTCCTGAAACACTTCTATTACAATGTCGCCATTCTTTTCAAAAAAAGCCGAGTGCGCAACAGCATTTGCCAACGCTTCCTTTAGAGCTTTTTGAGGGTAAGCACTTTTACTCAATAGAGGATTTCTTGTTTTAGCAAAATCGATAAAGTCGCCGAGTAAAATATTACATAATCCTTTTCCTTCCAAATTTTCTATAGGTTCTTCGTCGGCATTGTAAAAAACCAACCTAAAAGCAACGTCTCCGAATAATATCCTTGTGACATTTCTCCCTTTTATTCTTAATCGCCTTAAAATTTCTTCGGGCTCTAATTGGTCAAGGTTGATAAAGGTCGTTTCTCCCCGTTTTTGGCTTACGACTTTGGCAAACTTCTGGACAAGCGTAGCGTCATACTCCCCTTCCCATTCTTTCGCAGAAAAATCATGTGCCCCAGGAAGATTAAGGGTTAACTCCATGGTTTCTTCCGCTGTCATTTCTGAAGATGTTGTCCCCAAAGCCTTATAAGCAACCCGCTTCCACTGAGTGACAACTCCGGGCTGAATAATTTGGATTATTATTACCCAGCTGTTATTTACCTCATGGCATTCTATTTTTTCCACAGCTTGTGAAGGATTCAAAAACTGATTCAGTTGCTGTGAAATTATTTCTTCTTGGCCTTTTACCCACTGTGCATCTCGTCCACACAAGGTTCCATCGTCATTGATACCAACAATAAGCCATGTTTTTTTATAGGCAGTTTTGTTCGCCAGAGCACTAATTCTTTCGCCATGTTCTAATCGCCAAACAGATTTGAGTTCAACATTAGGGCATTGAGATTCTGTTAACCCTTTTTCAATTCTGGCTACAACTTGATTGATGTCGTCAAGAACATCCATATAAATGGTTTCTCCATGTTAAATAAAAAAGCGGTTCCCCGATTAAGAGAAACCGCCACGAAAATTCACAATACCAGACGATATCACTCCTTGACCCTGCGCTGATAGCTTAGGGCGTAACTGGCAGTCGCGTTGTTCGCTCCTGTCCCGTTACGAGGGTGTTTTGTGCTGGGTAGTATAGGCCTCATTTTTTAGGTAATCCAGTTTTAACCAATTAATCCCTCCGCAACCCCCTCCACCACAATAGCGTTCATCCTAGCGGATTGTTCACGCAAAGGCGCAACCCTGCGATATTCTGATGAATTCCACCAAGCCTGAAATTTGTCCATAGAATTAAATTTTACAATAATAAGCCGGGCTGGATTCCAATCACCGGAAACCGTTGTGACTTGCCCGCCGCGAACTAAATACTTACCACCAAACTTTTCTATGGTTTGTGGCACTCTCTGGATATATTCTCCATACTTTTCCTTATCCATAATTTCTTTGGCTTCCACAATCATATAGACCGACATATTCCTCTCCCTGAGTTGGATCACTCCAAGTGCTGGTATCAAAATAAGCGTTTTTATGTCTAACAGCATACCTTTTTATCATCGCATGAACCATAAAAAGGTACTGTTATCGATAGGAGGAAACAGGCGATAGTCTCTAGCTCGAAATAATCAATTTTGCTAATCAGGACCCCCCTCTCTATGAAGGTTCTGATGGTTCTGAAAGTTGGTTTGAGTGTGTTTTAAAGCGTTTTTGACAAGCTTCTGACTCTGTATCAGATGTATTTTGAGGATAGAGCAAAAAGAAGAAGGCTGGAACTGCTTTAATTAGAAGCGGTTGTGGAAGGAGTAGTTTCTTCAACTTCGCGCGAAGCGGGCCTGGGTGTCCCCAAAGTGTCCATTTAGAATCCGCTTGAGGGGCGTATTGTGCGGATTTTCCGGAGGATTGCAAAAACAAAGGGTTTCAAAAAGCTGGCTCCCGCGGCGCTAACAATCGAAGATCAGAAAAACTTCTGCGCCTCCCAAAGCTGCTGGAATTTACCCTTCCCGGCGAGAAGTTCGTCCAACGTTCCCTCTTCGGTAATGCGACCGCTGTCGATCACGACGATCTTGTCTGCGCTCTTCACGGTGGAAAGCCGGTGCGCGATAATAATTGCCGTGCGCCCGCGGATCACCGAATCCAGCGCTTCCTGAATTTGGCGCTCGGTCACCGTATCCAGCGAACTGGTGGCCTCGTCGAGGATCAAGATCTCGGGACGCCGGAGGATCGCCCGCGCGATCGAAAGCCGTTGTTTTTCGCCGCCGGAAAGCTTGATCCCCCGCTCGCCGATCTCGGCATCAAGTCCGGCCGCCTGATGCAAAATAAGTTCTTTGAGATGGGCCTGCTCAAGGGCGGCCTCGATCTCCCCGTCGGAAGCCTCATGCCGCAAGCCATAGGTGAGATTGATCCTGAGCGAAGCGTTGAAAAGGTAGACCTCTTGACTGATCAGCGCCATTTTTTCATGCAACGACGCGGTCTCATATTCCCGGATATCCGTTCCATCTAAATAGACCGTTCCCGGCGGCGCTTCGTAAAGACGCATTAAGACATGCGCCAAAGTCGTTTTCCCGCCGCCGCTTGGCCCCACAAGAGCAACGCTTTTCCCTTTGGGGATCGTCAAGCAAACATCGTCAAGGATCTCCCTGGAGCCCTCGACAAAAGAAAAGCTCAACCCCCGGACCTCTATCCCCTCCCCGAAAGCAACCAGCTTCTTTCTTCCATCCACAACATAATATTTCTCATCATCATTCAGAACTTCTTCTATCTCGCTCAGGGGCCCCTTCATGACCGCCAGCGCGGCCTGAATGCGGTTGAAGACGCCAAACGAGTAAGCCGCCCGGCGAAGCACAACAAAGAACACCAAAAATCCCGCCACGCGCCCCTCGGCGGGAGACACCGCGCTGACAAAAGCCATTCCCGAAATAAGAACAAGAATGACCACCAAAAGAATAACCTCTTGCAAAGGCTGGACAAGCTGCCTTTTCTTTTCCATGCGGAACTCACAATCCGCGACGCGATCGCTCGCAAAACAGAACCATTTGAGCTCTTCGGGCTCAAAACTGCAGGCCTTCACCAAGGGGATGCAGGAAAGACTGTTGGCGATCTTTTTGCTGAGCTCCATAAACTGCTTCGAATAAGAGGACGAAGACTTTTTCAGCTTTTGGATAAGACTATAGAGCGCAAGATAGAGCAACGGAAAGGCAATGATCGTAAAGAGGGTCATGGACCTCGAGATCCAGGTCATGATCGCGAGGTAGATCAGAAGCGTCGACCCGAGATAAACGCATTGCTGGATCTCAGAAAACTCCCGGGCAAGCATTTGAACAAAAGTAACAAGGACTTGATGTAAATGCCCTTGGCTTTTCTTGTGGAAATATCCGACCCCAAACCCCAAAAGCCTCCCAAAGATAACTTTCCGGAGATCATTTGAAAAGCGGACCATCCGCGAAGCGGCGGCAAGCGTCGACCAATAATTAAAGACGTTTTTCGCAAGCATCGCAAGAAAGATCATCACAATAAGAATCACTACATGCGCGGGAACGCCCCAAGGCCCTTGATGGTCTTGGATCGAAAGAAGCGCTTCCTTGAGAAAGGAGTATTTCTGAAGAAAATCGAAATTACCGGTAATCACCCCCTGAGTCACGGGCACAAGCAAGGCAAGCCCAACACCTTCAAAAAGCGCCGCGATAAGCGCAAGAAACACGGGCGGGAAAAAGTGTGCCGCGCGAAGCCCCGTTTTGTGGAAAAAGGCCCTTGCTCGCTTCAAATTTTCATACCACTTCCTGTTCTTAAGGGAAAACGGCACCATATTCTCTAGTCCCATCCCGGACGATCTCCTTTAAAATTTTTTAGATCTTCTATCGCCGCCTTCCATCATAGCGACCCCCCAAGCCGGGAGACAAGAAAAAATCGTCTTCGCTTTTTAGCCGGCTCTTCTCACAGCGCTCCGGTCCGCCGCCCCGGCAAGTGCCTGAAATCTTCATAACTCCCAAGAAAAAGAATGCGGAACCACGCCGTCTTTTCACACACTCGATACAGCAAAAACGAGATCAGAACGGCAAAAAAAATCCGCGCCGCAGGCAGGCACAGCAGCGGAAAACCGCTGTCCTTCATCGGCAACTGTATGGCCTGGTGTAAAAACATGATGACAAGCGACGCTCTTCCGAGCGAAGAAAAGAATTTCTCGAACAAAGCAACGACGCTAACCGCCCGCGCGAGCCATACGGAAAATCCGATCCCTCCCAAAGCGATCAAAAACGAGACAAAAGGCCATCCGTAGTTTGCTAACTTCATATTGTAGTTGAGCTTCACCGAACCCGCTCGTTCAACAAAAAATACCGCTACAAAAAAAACGGCTATAACAAACCCCATGACCCTTTTGTTCTCAAGGTACGGTTTCCCGAAATATCCCGCGGCAAAGAACGGAAGTGCAGCAAAGACAGTGTTCAAGGCGAGCGGAAACCTTGCTTCCGGCACAAAAAAAGCATTTGCCAAACTCAGTACGTAAGCTAAAAAAACAAGAAGGACTGTTTCAGCTTTTTTACATTTCAGGATCAAGTAATTAAAACACTGTTGCGTAAAAAAAAGACACGTCACGAACCAGAACACCCCGGTGACGCCCCAAAGCACGACGCCGCCGTAGAGCTGCTTGGCGATCTCCTTGCCGCACGAAAACAGCAACCCGACTGACGGGGACGTTAAAAAGAGAAAGAACGCGTTCACGATCTTGTCCGAGTTCAGCAAAAACAAAAAAGAAAGGTAGGGAATGAGCAAATGGACGCTTTTTTTTACGGCATATTCCCGGACATCGTTTTCCGGCTTAAAAAGAACCCCGCTGATGAAAAAAAATAGCGGCATATGGAACATGTAAATGACCACGACCGTTGTCCCGGTCAGAACATGCCCCGCCACGACAAGAAGGATTCCAAAACCCTTTAAAACATCCACCCACTGTTTTCGCTCTGTCGTCATGCGACGATCCCCCGTGTTGCCGCCTCAGGTCCGCCCCAGGCTATGCCGGCTTGCGAAACGGCCCCCGCCCGCCGACCTTACGCGCCGCCAAGATCGTTCTGGATCCTGGTCGTCGCCCATCACAAAGCGGTCGATCTGATATTTTTTTACATCGTCCGCCTTTTGCTCCCAGGTGCTTTCGGGAATGATGAGGTCCACATAGCGGACGGCCTCCAAAAGCTCCTTTCTTTGCGCGTAGCTGAAATAACAAATTTTCTTTTTGATCGCGTTAAACCCGTCGTCGAAAAGCCCCGCCGCAAGATAATCCCCCATGGCTTTTGCCCGGCGTAAAAGCTGAATATGCCCGTAATGAAGCAGGTCAAACGTCCCGTACGTCAGAATTCTTTTCATCAAACGCTCCTTCTGCTTTTGGCGGAAAAAATTTTAGCCCTTGCTGTCTGACGTTTTACTTCGTCCCCTTCAGGGAAGCAAGTAGCTTTTCCGAAGCCTTGTTGTCCTTAAGCTCGTTGAACAGGCTCCCGGTACGAACCCTGTATTTCTCAGGATCTTCTATAAACTCTTTCAAAGCCTTCATGTCTGTGATCATTTTCCCAGGCAATTTTTCTTCCAGGCCCGGGATCGTTAGCTCTCGCGATCTCTTATACGCTTCCAGATCGTCCATTGCAAATCCCATGGGTTTTCCGAGAATGTCATAGTCGATCCAGACCGACGAATAGTCCGTCAGTTAATAATTTGTCGAACCGAGCAACGGATAGAGCTGCGCGGCAAAGTCCTTTTGCCTCAAGATCTTTAGGTTCCGGAAAACGCCAAAGTCATGCCCTTGGAGCTTGTCCATCGGGTGTATCTTAACGATCAACAGCTTCCGGCGCTGCGCCAAAAAAGCATCCAGTTCTTTCAGTTCCTCGCGAAGAATGTGGCGGTAGACCGCAAAGGCATTGTCTGTAAACGCCGGAAGCTGGAAAATATGATCACCTTTGCCGGACCGGTCACGGCCGAAAGGGACCGAAAGATTTTTTGTCCTAACTGGATCAGTTTATTCATTTAAGACGCTCATGTTAAATCCGGGCTTCCGATGACGTTCCGGACTTTCGTTAAAGAACCGTTATCCCGGCCCCATCATCGACCGGCTCATAAACAATGGCTTTGAATAATTTTATTTTGCTTTTCATAAACCCCCGGCCGCACGGGGCGATTTTCATCATGTTCACAACCCAGGCGCTGGGCAACCGGGGAAAGAAAACGCTCCCGCCGACCGCTTGGGCGACGGCTGATCTTATCATTTCCGGCAAAGGCCTCTGCTCCTTCCCGAGAACATTAAATCTGTAAAAGCCGGGGGAAGCCATGCGTGTGCTTTTTTCATCCATCGCTTTGATAAAGAGAGTCGTGTCCAGCGGATAGTGGTTCGGACCGGGATAAAACAAAGGTGCGATCCTGAAAAGAGCTGCCAGCTTGACGATGCGCCTGAAATTTCCGGGGTTCTCCGCCGCGACCAGAAAAGGCGGTCTGACTACGAGCGCCGGTATTCGGGGCAAAAATCCGAATAAGATTTTTTCCGCCGCTTGTTTGGATTTCGTGTAAGGATCCCCCTCAAGCGCCGGCACCAATACGTTAATGGAACTTATATAAATAAATTTGCCCGTTGCGGAAACTCGTTGGTAGAGATCAAGAAGCCTCGCGGGGAGATCTTCCGGAAGATCTGCGGCATAGGCGCAATGGAACAGCATGTCACAACCCTTCAGGATTGGCGATAGTCGCTCCAGGGCGTCCTTCCGGAAATCAAAGCACACGGTTTCACAATTCGCGGCCGGCATCGGGCGGCCGGCTCCGGCGGGCTGGATTCCCAGGACTTGATTCTTTCGCGCGTAAAACTTTGTCAGCTCCTGCCCCAAAAACCCGGAAGACCCCGTAATTGCTATTTTCATCGCCGAAAACGATTCTCTATCTTGTAGATCGCATACCTCAAGATCCAGGAGAGGCGACCATAATACGTTCCGTAGGCGATATTCTTCAGCCTCTCCACGTCCTGACGGCTCAGGTTCTCATGTTTATAAACAAGATTGAATTGCGTAAAATCGTCAAACCCTTTCGCGGCAATACGTCCCTTGACCTCCTCGTAAAACGGCGTCCCAGGATAAGGCGTACACACCGAAAACTGCGCGCCGACCGTATTCAACGAACAAGCGTGCTTTATGGTCGCCATGCATGAATCCCAGGTGTCCGAAGGAAGCGCTAGAATATAAAAACAGATAACCCCCACGCCAAGGCTTTCCAGCTTGCGAATCATGCGCGCTTCCGAACCTCTTTCAATGTCCTTCCTATGGTAGCGTTTGAGTTTTTCCGGATCGGAAGATTCTATGCCCACCTTCACGGTCATGAGCCCGGCCTCGTAAAGCAGCCCTACCAGCTCTTCATCCAGCATGTTGAGATGCGTCTCTATCACAAATTTCACTTTCGTTCGTCGGCGTATCAGTTCCCTGGCAAGCTCCAGGGTCTTCTGCCGGTTGATGCCAAAAACGGGGTCCCGGAACAAAATGGTTTGAGCGTTATATTTTTTAACCAGGGAATCTATTTCATCCGCGATATTTTGGGGAGAACGAAACCTCACCACGTTCCCCTGCTCGACGGGATAGGTGCAGTAATGACGGCACGGAAAGGGACATCCCCTTGAAGCAAGCACCGGAAAAAAGACACCCCCGGTGCCATAAAGCTTGTACTTGCGGCCGCTCTTGGGAAAGATGCTCCAATCAGGAAAAGGCAGGTCATTTAGAGAAAGGGAGGGGGCTTCGGCGGTCACCGTTCCGTAAAGCTTCTCTTTCTTTAGCGGATTAAGAAAAAAAAATTCCGCCTCACCCTCTACCACAAAATCGCCGGCCTTGAGGTACTCCTCTTTCATAACCCCGGCAAAGGCCCCTATGAAACCAACGTGAAATCCTTTCGCTTTAAGCCTCCGCCCCCACGCTAATTCCGTAGAATGTTCGACAATGCTCGACAACAAAAGGACCGTCTCCGTATCAGCGGGAGGCTCGACGTTCCTGCCGTAAGCCACATCGTGCCCTTGTTTTTTTAAAGATGCGGCAACGTAAGAAAGCGTTAAGGAAGGGAAATCAACCCCTTCTTTTTTTATACGGCTTAGCGTCCGCGAAAAAAAACCCGGGACCGTAATCATTGACGGTTCCATAGCCTCCGTTTGTATCTTTAGAAACGCGAAAATTCCTTTCCCGGTATACGTCGAGAAGAAAAAACCTCATGGACCCTCCGATGAAACAGCTAAGAGATCAGAACAAGCGGCCGGCAAGACCCTCCCTGGAGTTATCCTGCCGGCTAGTTTTTGCGTTGAAAATATTTCAGGCTCCCGTTCCGCCGAAAACGGCCGGAACGGTCTTAATAAGGATCTTCAGATCAAGCCAGGGGCTCCACCGGTCAATGTACTCAAGGTCCAGGCGCGCCCATTCATTAAAATCCGTGATCTTGTTTCTTCCCGTAACCTGCCAAATGCAAGTGATCCCCGGACGCATCGAGAGCCGGCGTCGCTGCCATCCCTGATAAAGTTCCACTTCGCTAGGAAGGGGCGGCCGCGGCCCTACCAGGCTCATATCCCCCACCAAAACGCTCCAGAACTGAGGGAGTTCATCAAGCGAATATTTCCTGAGAAACCGGCCTACGGGAGTGATCCGGGGGTCGTCTTTCATTTTAAAAACGGGTCCTCTCATTTCATTTTTAAGGTTGTATTCCGCCTTACGTTGCTCGGCGTCTTTGTACATGGTCCTGAACTTCGCCATCACAAAGCGTCTCCCGTTGAGTCCCACTCTTTTTTGAAGGAAAAAGACCGGCCCCGGAGTCGTCTTGATAAGAAACGCGATCACAAGCGTCGGAAGGGCCACCAGAGCCAGCAAAAGAATCGAACAAACGACATCCAAAAACCGTTTCGCCACCAGGCTGAACCCGTACTTGGGCCCTAGCGAAAAAACAAAAAGAGGCATGTCGGAAATATAATCAACGTGCGAGATAAGGGCCCCGTGTACAAAATCGGGTTTTAGCCAGACGCTGATCCCGCGCTCCTGGCACGCCAACATCGCTTTCTCGATCAGCGTCGGATTTTGACGATACATCGTAAAAAGGGCGTTATCGATCACGTTTTCATTCAGTATCTGGGAAAGTTTTTCGGCGTCCTGATAAACCCGGAGCCCGGAAAACTCTTCTTTTTCCGGGGTGTCGTCGACCAGAAGAACCGCCTCGATCTTTTGCCCCAACGCGGGATTCTTTTGGAGGGTGCGGATGACCGGCGGGAGTGTATAACGATTGCCGACCAACAACGTGTGTTGATAATTCAATCCCCTTTCCCGGATTCCATGGTAGAAGCGAAAAACCAGAAAATTCCACCCCAAAAGAGCAAAAAAGGAGAGGCCTTCGCTGAAAACGAGGTAGAGGCGGCTCAAAGGCCTAAGTTTGAAAAAATAAAAAACAAACGCCTCAAACAGCGCGCCCAAAAGCGTCGCATAGTACAATTCGCGAAAAATTTTCCAGGAATAAACGCGATGCTCGTCGGGGCGAAACTGCTTCACCGAAAGATACCCGAGCGTCACGACCCCGAAAATGCTCAGCGGGAGAAAATAGACGTTGAAGCTTTCGAGCGCAAGACCCGCCCGAGGCATGACAAGATAGGCTAACGCCCATGCCGCCACAATGCATAGCCCATCGAAGAACAAATGAATCTTTGAAATCAGGTTCCGGTGTTCTCTCAGCATTTTCTATCCACCCTTGAGACTCCTTTCGGTCCGTTGCGAGACCTATTTTCCCGACCAGACAAAGCCAACCCGTCTTCCCAGATCTCAGGCCCGGGCAAGGCCCTTAAAAAAACACTCGTACTGGTCCGTCACTTTATCCCAGTCGTACCGTTCCCTCGCCCGGCCGGCCGCAGCCTCGCGGGAACTTAAAACCGCATCAGGGTCACCCAGAAGCCGTTCGATCTTCGCCGGAAGATCCTGCGAGTTCGCCGCATTAAAGAAAAAACCGGCTTCTCCCAAAACTTCCCGGTTGAAAGGAACGTCTATCGCAAGAATGCAGTTCCCAAGGGACATCGCTTCCACCAGACCGGGATTGGTTCCTCCCACCTCATTCCCATGAAAATAAACGAACGCATGGCTTGCCAACAGCTTGCAATCGTCCCCAAACACATACCCTAGAAACCTGACCCTCGCGTCCGCAGCCGCTTTCATGGCCAAAATATAACCCTGCGCATAAGGGGCGTCTCCCACTACAATGAACGGCATATCTGTTTTAATTCTTTCATAGGCTTTTACAAAAAGGTGTGCGTTGTTTTCGGGTTCGAGCCGGCTCACGTACAAAAAATACTTCCGCGACTCAAGCCCGTATTGGGACCGGAGTCTCGCCGTGTCTTCCGAGCGGACACCGCTTCCGCCATAACTAATGCGCTCGCTTTGTTTTCCAAACTTTCTCCGATAATACGTTGCCATTTCGTCGGAGTCGCACACGATCCTGGACGCCGCCCACGTTGCAACCCACTCCGATATCCGGTAGGCTATTTTCCCGGCAGCGCCCCATTTCCTCCGTCTCCATTCAAGCCCATCCGTATTCATAATGGTCTTTTTTCCGGCCAACCGCGGAAGAAAACAAAAAATGCTGTTAACCGTGTTGCAATAGTAGATCGCCTGTCTGTCAGAGAACATGACGTGGATCGTCGATAAAAACGTATGGAACACTGTATCAAGGTATTTGTTATGAATGGTCGGCAAATAGATCAACCGCATTCCTTTATAAGAGGTCCCCTCTGGAGAGGCCACCTCCTTCCGGCAATAAACCGTTATATCAAACCCGCGACGGGCAAGCCTCTCGCCCACTTCTTCGACAAAGGTTTCGTAACCGCCATATTGGGCCGGGATCCCCCGGATGCCAACAAAGGCGATTTTTGTATTTTTCATCTACTCATATTCCTTTTTTACGTTATCGTTCCGCTCGAATGACTCACGGTTTGATTTTCGCGTCCTCATGCTTTTTGAGATAGAACGTTTTGATAAATATTTATGAGCCTGGTATAAAACGTTACCTCGCTGTATTTTTCTTCCACTTTTTCCCGGCCCGCTTTGCCCATGGTAATAGCAGTTTCGGGAGTCGCGCAGATTTTTGAGAGCGCACTGGCAAGCTCTCCGACATCCCCCGGTTTGACTAAGAATCCATCTTTGCCGTGCACGATTAATTCAGGGATTCCCCCGAGATCGGAGCCTATTACAGGGCGTCCCATCGCCATCGCTTCAAGAATAACAATGGGACAATTCTCATACCAGAGAGAGGGAACCACAACACAAAAAGATTCCCTTAAGATCTCACGAATTTCGTCTTTGTTTTTGAATCCGAGAAGACGGACATTTTTCAGCCTTTTTTCGTTCACGTACCTTTGAGCATCTTTTTCGGCATCCCCCGACCCGACAAGAAGAAAGGGAATCTCCGGAAACCTGGCGGCCAATTCCATATATTCGAAGATCCCTTTTATTTTCTCTAACCGCCCAAGATAGACAACGTGCTTCCCCGGGCAAACACTCGGTTGATAATCATCAACTTTTATAAAATTGGGGAGCACGGTTATCTTCTGGCCGTTGAGACCGTATTGAACCAACTTCCGTTTTAAAAACTCACTCGGAGCTATAAATTGGTCAATAAGAGCCACGGCGCCATTTTGGTTTGAAATATAAGCTTCTGCGGCATTTAAAACACTTCTTGGAAAAGATCGCCGATTACATCTTTTAACAGCTGCTTTCCAAAAATGCTTCCCTTCGCACGCTTCGCATATTTTCCCGTTAGAGATCAGGGTCGCCACAGTGCAGATTAATTTATACTCATGGAGTGTTTGTACGATGGGGATCCCGGCCTTTTTCAGCGGTTTTAATATAGAACTGGTTAGTTGGGAATAATAAATATGCAGATGTGCTATTTCGGGGCGTTCTTTTTCTATAATTTCTTCTGCAATCTTGCGTGCTGGACGAGAAAATAAAAATTCAAACACATCCCTTAAGGACGGTTTTTGTGTGTTAATTTGCCGCGTTAAGTAAACGCCTGGCTCTTGTCGAAAAGATCCTCTTCCTCCCGCAAACCAAACTACCTGGTTTCCGCGTTTTTGCAAAAGAGTGCCCAAGTCAAAATAATGTTGATCCGAGCCCCCGCGCACAAAATGATAATTGTTAATATTAAGTATCTTCATTTTAAAATCCTGCTTGCTCTGCGGTAACCGCTTTGTTTGCGTCTTTGATTTTAAGGCCTATTGCCAAATAACAGTAAAAAGGTATAAAAACCAGGACAGAAATACTACCCTGGAGAAAAAACCCTAGAAAAAAAGCAAAATACAAGTTCAAAAAAACATTTCTATACCGCGTTTGTTTAAGAACAGACCCCGCCTGATACATCTTCCAAAAGAGCATTATGAGAAAAAAGAAACCCAAGACACCATTAACCTGTATGCTGTCTATAAAGCCATTATGCGCAATCCACTTTCTCCCCAGCGCCTCCTCCATAAGCCTGAGACATTTTTCCCGTCCCATCCCTATAATCTTTTCATGAAGACTGCTGCTCTCCCAATGCTCCAATGCCACTTTCCAAAAAACAGTTCTTGTAGAACTGATCTGCTCATAAACATCTTTTTCTTTTCCAGCTTCTTTTAGCTTGATAACCGATGCCTCTTCTCCGCGAATTCTACGCCGGAAAGTTTCCGATGATTGATAGACGTGCGCTATTGAAAGCAGCAATACAAGTAAAAGCGGGGTTATTTTGATCCACCGACTGAGCCTTAACCGCAGAATCATCATTGTTATTGGCAGAACAAACATAGCATAGCCTGTTCTGGTGTAAGTGATAATTAAAGCGCACATCCCAAGGCAGACATACATCACCACACTCTTGAGTGAGCGCGCAAATGCTCCACCGCCTAACAAAATCAAAAGAGCGACGGCTAGGAACGCCGCAGCATCGGGCGGATTTTCAAATGGTCCTGTAAAACGATTTATCTTGGCTCCAAACTGAACCAACGATACAGGCGTTGAAGTAAACTCTTTAAGCCCCATTAGAAAAGGGATGGTTGCAAGAATGCCGATTTTTGAAAAGTCAGCACAAAAAGATCCTAACTCTTCTGGGGAAGAGTTTTTTTTTCTAAAAAATTCGACAAATAGAGGGAGAAATAACGCCTTTATCATTTCAACGGCGTCCGGCCAGAACGCTTTAACGTTGTCATAGTCGTGAACGATATATTTTAGAGCATAAAGTCCGCCCCAAAACATGACTGCCGATAATTTTTTAGGGCGGGAAAAACAATAGATCGCTAGGTAGGCAAACAAAGGCATCTTGATAACAAGGCCCATTTGAAAACCAGCTAGCGTCTGGTTTTCCATCCAAAGAAATAATATAAAAAGGCAGGTAAAAAGTAACAACCTAGGGCCTTTCACCGCAGCTCCTATAGATCAATTCTCACTTCGCTCCATAACGCGCATTTGTTTTTTAAGTAATTGGACAATTCTTTGACACGCTTTTCCGTCGCGATATTCGAAAGCCATTTTCATAATCGAATCGCGTTCGCTCCGATAGGGATCTTTCTTTTCGAACAGATGCAAACAAAGGGCAGCCTCTAGTGTTTTTTGATCAAAACATTTGATCCCAGGCGTCATTTTATTATAATCAAACTGGATCGCTTCTTTGACTTCTTGAGAGCTTTCAAGATCGTAAGGGAAAAAAATTATGGGTTTGTTTAAAAACAAATAGTCCGTAGAAATGGAAGAATAATCGGTAATAAGCAGCTCGGTATCTTTTAAAAAAGGATAGATGTCTTTCTTGGGATCCGCTTGGAAAAGATTGTCGCAGTCCTGAAAAGACACTTTTCGCTCGAGGTGGTGCATTTTCAAGACAATGTTAATTTGTTTTTCTCTCAAGAATTTCTGGAAAGAATCTTTCTGGATAATCCCCTTGTCAAAAACGTTTTCATCTCCCATGCGAAAAGTTGGCGCGTAAAGAACTATTTTTTCTTTGGCCTTTTTTTTCCGAGAAATGTATTCCTCTAACGCAGCATCAGTATTAATCATATCCCGATCGTCTGTCGCTCTCAGCAACAAATCGTTTCGCGGATAACCGCTCTCTTCAAATTCGACGGCATCAACCGCCTTGGAAAACACTTCCCGCGTGTAAAATTTAGATGTAGAAATAAATAAATCATACGAAGGCATCAATCCGAGCATTTGATAAAGTTTATAGCGCTGGGTTGGATAGTCAGGATGGTTTTTTTCTATACGTTTTAGACCTACGCCATGCCAGAGTTGGATTTTTTTCGCCTTAAACAATAAGTGCAGCTTAAAATCCTTGCGCCACTCCGTGCTATCCATCACAAGCATAGAAGCTCGCAGTAAAATCCACGCGGCGCTAAAGGATGGATAATAAGCTGTTGGAAGATTGTTTTTTTTTAGTAGCTTATAAAGCGGCTTTTGCTGAGTGATATACGTTATGCAAAATTCGCTTTCGTTCATTTTAGCCATATACAGATATAGGTATTTTGTGTTGTCCACAAAATTCCCATCGCTACCAGATCCAAGGAAAACAATCCTTTTTTTTCTTTTGGGAATCAGCAAAGCAATGGGCACAAAAAATACGAGCCCCAAAACATACTTGACTCCTCGCCAGAAACCAGGCCCGCTAAACAGCTTTTTCATGATTCGTTTCGCTAAGCATTCTATTTTCAAGTCGGAGGGTTCTGCGAACGTCTATGACCTGACCCGTAAAATTGGCCAACAGGGTTTTTAATGCTATCTCGGCAACTTCGACCGCTTTTAATAAACTATTTTCTGGTTCAATTCCAAAGTTTTCAGCACGCATCGGCGTGGCTGTTCTCTCAGGGTTTATGACGTTTATTTTTACTCCATCCTCATAAACCTCCTCAGCAACAGCTTGGACAAAATTAACCAGCGCTGCTTTGGCTGAAGAGTAAGCGGCAAACCCCCCTCGTCCGCGAGTATAAGAGCTGGAAGTAAAAAAAAGCATTCTCCCTTTCGTTTCTTTCAAATAGGGAAGACTGGCTTTAGTTACAATAATAGCGCCTAAATAGTTAGCCTGGATTTCATCAAGAATGTCTGCGTATTTTCGTTGTTCGATTTTTTTAATCGCAAGCCTTCCTGCCGTAGTCACAATATAGTCTATTTTCCCTTCCGCTATCGAAACGTCCTTTAAAGCTCTTGCAACTTGCTCGTAAGAACCGACATCCACTCCGTTATGACGACAAAAACCAAACACTTTGGCGCCATGTTTTTCTGCCATCGAAAAGATTTCGTGACCAATGCCTCTGCTGCTCCCAAAAACAACTACAACCTTCCCGTTAAGCAATCGAAAATCTGTATAACCTGTCAACGCTTCGCTTTTTAATTGAAAAATCTTATCTGCTAAAAAAACATCTTCGGCATAGGTAACTTTTATATTTTGCTCTTCCCCTTTAATCACATAGATATCTGCTAAAGAATATTTCAACACTAAACCACAGTCATCCGTTGCTTCTACTTCGGGGCTGAGTTCTGCCAATTGATGAGCTTTTTTGATCACTTGTTGTCTAAAAGCTTGAGGGGTTTGGCCGCGCATTAAAAAACGCCGATTAGGGATATTTTGGACAAATGCCTTTTCGGTTATTTCAATAATTGTGTCAGAAGAGGGAATGGCGACGTCAACGGCTTGATGTGTGTCGAGAGCCCGAATACACTCGCTAATAATTCTGTCGGAAACAAACGGCCGCACCGCATCATGAATTAATACGTTCGCATCTTCGTCCTTGATAAAATCAATCCCTTTCTTGGAGCTTTCTTTTCTTGTTTTGCCGCCGGCATATATCTTTTTTATTTTTCTGTAGCGATTTTTCTCAGTAACCGCAGTCATAAATTCCAGATAATCGGAATTCACTCCGAGATAAATTTCATCTATTTTTTCATGTCTTTCAAAAATTTCTATAGTGTGCTCAATAATCATTTTTCCGGCTATTTTGATAAACTGCTTTGGAATGTCATATCCTATGCGGCTGCTACTTCCCGCCGCCAGAATAATCACACAGTTTTTTCTTGTTGCCATTTTCAATTATCTCCGCCTATCTATTATCCGTGCGTGTTTTTGTTAAAAACAAGCGCTATCCCGAGCTTAACTCTCACACGTATCAATTCATTGTTTTCTATCTTTTTTTCCAGAATAATAATGGTATTGCGAATAGTAACTGCCCCCAATATTCTTCACTTTATTGAGGATCACGCAAGCTGGCACAAGATTTCCGGGCGCGATACGGAAAATCGCGCGTTGGACCACCTCGCGGTCCAACGCCAGCACAAGGTCCTCAATCGCCCCCATATAAGGGATCCCCGCGATCGCTGGAACGATTTCCTTCTGAAGCGTGATCGCGCCCTCCATCTGAAGCCCGAGCAAGTGATTGCGCTCGATCTCTTCGGCCACTTTTCGGATATTCTCGCCTCCCATCCCCCACGATGATCACGTTCCGGAGATTCTTCTCTTTTTCCCGCAAGGAAAGCGGGGCCCGCCCGACAATCCATTCTTTGACCAGCAGGAAGAGAAAGGCATAACAGCTGGACGAAAGTAAAAGTAGCCGGCTCGTTTTGATGAAAAAGATGCCGTACACGATGGAGACCAGCAGGATCAGCGAAAACGTGACGCTCTTGAAATGGGCGCGGGCCGCTTCTGAAAAGTTTCTGAGCCTTTTCGCCGGATAGAGCTGACTCGATGGACATCATAGCCAGATTAATCAGCATGTACAGTGAAAGGAGCTGTAGGTCGGAAAGCGCCAGCTTGGTCGCGATCGGAGAACCATAAATGTCGAGATAAAAACGCGTGCTGTAGCCGAGGACAAAGGAGAAAAAAAGATGGCGCTATCGGCTGACTGGGTGACAAAGCGTATTATTTTGATATCTCTTCGTGCCATATTTTCAAAATATTTTCCTGCGTTTTTGTGGGAAGATGGAGTTATTTCCCGCTATTGCTCTTTTCTTTCCTTTTTTTACCGCCATAATAATGGTCATAATAATAGCTGGAGCCCCAATGCTTGGTTTTGTTCAAAATGATACCGGCAAAGACAAGGTTTGACGGGGCGATCTTTTTAAGGGCCCGCTGAACCACATCGCGCGGGGTTTTGCCCCACTCAATTACGAGAATGCGCATATCAACGAGCTCGCCCAATGCAACGGCATCATTGATCGCCAGAACCGGCGGCGTGTCGAAAAGAACGACGTCGAAATCCTGTTTAAGCTTGTGCACCAATTCTTTCATCCGGTCGGAACGCAACGCATGCGGCGCGCTGAACTGAGCTTCTTGCGACCGGATAAGGAAAAGGCCGGGTTGCCCGGTTGTTGCGATGATCGCATCAGCTTCGACCGAGCCCATGAGGTAATCATGAAGGCCCGGCTGCTCCGCCAAGTCCGAGAAATAGAAGGAAAGGGCGCTCCGGCAAAAATCGACATCGACAAGAATGGTTTTCTTTCCTTCTTGCGCAAACGTATGCGCCACGTGATAGGCCACGAAACTTTTCCCTTCCTCCGGCTTAGACCCCGTGATAAGAAGCGACATTTTCCCCTTCCCTGAAACAAGAAAGGAGATGTTCGCGCAGATCAGCCGCAGGAAATTCGAGAAATAAACGCTTTCTTTCTCATTCCGGAAATGCGGCAGGACAAACCCTTTCGGCACGCGGACGAACGGCAGGTGGCCCAGAAAAGGCTTCATAAGAAGTTGTTCGATATCTTCCTCCGTCCTGAACGTCCGGTCGAAGTAGCAGCGCAAAAAAACAAAACCAAAGCTCGAAAGGATCGAGAAAAGGAACGAGAGAAGAATGTTTTTCGGCTTATTGGGCCTGAATGGCTCCTGAGGGACCGTTGCGTAAGAAAGAATCTCGATTCCGGACTGTTTAAAGCTCGCGGCAACAGAGGCTTTGGAAATCTGAGCGTTCAGGAGACGGATGGTTTCCGTAATTGAAGCTTCTTCGGTAAGCAACTCCTTAAAAAGAAGTTTTTGAGGTGTCAGCTCCTTTTCCTTCGTTTGAAGCTCCATCATATTTTCGCGGATTTTTTGGGTGGTCGCTTCCGCCGTTTTGAGGTCGGCGCGAAGCTCTACCACAACCTGGGTTTTTTCTTCTTCGAGAGAATCCTGAAGCGCCTTCAAGCGCGCCTTTGCTTTTAAAACCAACGGGTGCATTCCCCTGTACTCCTGCTCTTGCTCCAGGACGGCCAGCTCCGCTTCGCGAATCTTGGAAAGCTTTTCTTTAACGCGGGGATGTTCGACGAAAAAGGGCTGGTTCTCGATCGACCCCCCGGTCTGGATCAAAAGTTCCAGTTCGGCAATCGTAGAGCGAAGCTGCAGCGCCTTGGCGTCCATGCGGATATATTCGCTGTTGAGAAACTTGATCTGCTCGCCTATAACGCCTTCGCTCCCAAACTCCGGGTACTGTTTGTTAAGCTCGGCAATCCTGGTTTTCACCTTGTTCAGCTTTTCCATTTCCTGGGCCACCTGGGCCTTAAAAGACTCTATGGACTCTACGTTAATGCCGGAAGTCCTCGTGACCTTTTCGTAAAGATAGGCCTGGGAGACCTGATTCGCGATCAGCGTGGCAACGGCGGGTCGCGTATCTAAAAAATGCACCTTGATCGTTTTATTGACCTTGTCCGTTTCTACTTCGAGAAATTCCGAAAAAGTGTCGCGAGGGTTGTGACCGTCAGAAAAAACGGGATCTGCGAGCAGGTTGGCTTTTTCAATAACGCGATCGATGACTTCCGGGCTCTGAATAATCGTCGCCTGAAGCTCCAGATTGCTGAGGCTGCGCTGCTCGGCGGGGTCCTGAACCACATCCGAATCGATCAGAAGCACCGCTGTGGCGCGATAATAGGACGGTTGACGCGCGGTCAGAATGCTGCCCGTCAACACCACAAGCACGCAATAGGCAAAGATCCAAACCTTTTGCCGGCGCAGGCCGTCCCAAAAATCACGGTAAACCCTCTTTAAAAAAGCCTCTTCCGGGTCAAACGCTTCCTGCGGAACCCTTTCAGCATTATTAAGCATAGATCTATTGCCTCGTCGTTTGAGCTTCTAAAATTTCGCCCGCGCCTTCGCTGGCCGCCCTGGGGGGCCCTTTGTGAAAAACGATCTTGGCGCCCCCTTCCCAGTACCTCGCTTCAACCAGCCATAAGGGATCCTCTTCTTGTTCTACGGCTTTCTTAAAATCTTCTTCAATCTGCAGCAAAAAAGCCCGCGGGACAGCGATCCCCTGAAACCGGATTTCCTTAAGCTTAAGCTTCATCGGTTCGGAGGTTCCGGTATCTCCCGGCTCTAAGTCGCCACAGCCTAAAAAAACAACATCAAAAAAACCGATCCTTACGCCCAAAAAAAACCGGACCCCCTGCTCGTAAAAATTAACCTGCCACCCCTGCAAGGTTCTATGGACTGCCGATGAAAAAAAATCGCCCAACCCGTCTTGGAAGGTCTTTTCATCCAGAACTAGCTCGCGAGTCATCCCGGGGGACAGTTCTTTTGAAATAGCGTTTATTCTCGATAACATCTCGGCCGTCATCCTTTTCGCGGGCCCTCTCAGAGCGTTCAAAGGAAGCAGAAACTTCCCGATGCCTCGGCTCCGTCTGGCCCAATGACAGGGCTTCTGATCCAGATAACCCGGGGTTTTTTCGGGATAAGCCCAATCAGAAACGGGGTACTCCTTCTTAAGCTTTTCGAGAAGCTTTTGTGCGTGCATGAAATCACCAAGATCGTTTTTTGATACGCTCCACGCCTGGTAAAGAAGCACCGGAGCAAAGTCCTTCTTGTCGTACGCGCTTGCCATCGTTTCCGCCTTTTCAACAAATCCCGCGGCATCTCCGGCAGCCAACTTTTCAAGCGCTTTCTGATATTCTAAAAGGGCCACCTCTCCTTCGCGCAGCTGACGCTGTTTCCTGCCCGCCCCTAAAAGATCTCTTTGCAACAGCGGCCCCTTCTCAATTTCACGCGCGGTGATGGCAAGATAAAAAGGAAGGCTTCCTTTTTTGGCGTAGCGTTTAAGCTCCTGGATCTTTCTTTTGTGTCCCGGAGCGAAAAGCTTCTCCTTGAGGTAGGTCTCCCGGACCAAAAGTCGCGCCTTCACCTCTTCGCTGTCAGCTTTCCAAAGGACTTCCTGATACCGCTTTTCCATCTCTTCGGAAGAAACCGTTTTTTCTTCTTCGCGCAAAGCCTTCAGGATTAGAGCGTCCTTAGGCGCAAGAACATCCCCCTTCTCCCCGAAGTTCCTTAGCTGTTCTTTTATCTGGATCAAAAAAACCGTAGCTTCCGAAAGACGGCGGATTTTTTCTTGTCTGAGGATACAAAAAGCATATTTCAGATCCTCAACGGACCTCTCCCACGGTGCCGACCTCAAGATCGTTTCGGCAAAAAGCCCCACCATCAAGGTTTTTTCTTTGGGAAAGGATTGGCTGAGAAGCTCCTCATTCTTTCTCCCAAGATAAATATCAAGTCCCCAAACATCCCCGACGCAATTCGCGTCTTTCATGGCACGAAGGACCAGCGACGGATCTTTAACGTCGCTTGGCGTCCTATGCCGGACGGTCTTGACCCCGACAAACAAGGCCAGCATCACGGCGCAGATAATGACAACGAGGAGCTCCGTTTTCTTTTTACTGAACCGCTTAAACCTTTTGCGAAAATAGTTCAAAACCAGCTCCGTTTGACGACCACCATATCTCCGGGCTGAAGAAGATATTTTTCACGGTCCGCAGCCGCGCTCATAAGCTTTTTGAGATCCGCCTTGATCTGAATGTCCTTGCCGCTTGGGTCTTGCCGGATAACCACGGCTCTGAACGACGCAAAATCCGTAAAACCGCCGGCCAGCGCCACAGCCTTGAGCGGGTCAAGGCCCGGTTGATAAGGATAGCTTCCCGGCTTGACGACTTCGCCAACCACAAAGATCGTTGGGAGTTGTGTTTCGAGCTGGATGTCCACCTTTGGATTCGCCACATACTTCTGGTCCAGTTTTTCCGCAATGATCTGCCGCAACTGTTCGACGGTTTTGCCCGCCACCAGGATGTTCCCCAGATAGAGATAGCTGACATACCCATCCGGCCCCACAACAAGATTGGCGTTCAGATCGCTATATTTCCAAATGCTGATCTTAAGTGTGTCTCCGGGACGGATCTGCCGTTCCACGAAAGGCTGCTGCTCCCCGGGGGATTCTTTCCCTTGGGGGCTCTCCTGCGCCGCAGCAGTGAAACAAAAGCTCAAAATCAGAACCATCCCCCAACCAACGATTTTTTTGATGCTCATGTCACTTCCCCCCATTCTCCAAAATAGTTCCTGATGACAAAAAAGACAGCATGCTCATGTATAGAAAGATCGGTCGTTCCGCGAGAATCTGCAGCCTTGGACCGATACGTCGAAAAACGGTAGGTCAGCTCAAGCCAGGTCAGCCCTCCCCGCAGCTTCCGGATCCAGGAAGCTTGCAGATTAAATCCGTCGTCATTGGTGATCTGCTGTCCGTAAACGCCGCTCAGCGGAACATTTCTCCGGTACTCAGCCGAAAAAGCCAATTTCGTTCTGGGGTTCACCCCGGCACCAATCGCGTGCCAATAGCTCAGCCGGACCCTTTCAAACCTCGATACGACAATGCTCGAACTGTTCCCGCCCCGAGTCGTCAAGCCGCCGGCAATCTTTCCGGATCCGTCTTGGACGACTCCGTTGTCATATTCCGCCTGCGCCTGGTCCTGCGGCCGCCACTGATATCTTAACCTGGCATGACCTCCGAACTTAAAAATATCGCTGTCGATGATATAAAATTCCGGACCGCCGTTCAAAAAACACCGGTTGGATATTTTATATCTTAAATCCTCGCTTAGGGAATGAATATCCTTGGCCTTGGTATAAGGGATGGGTTTCCGGTAAGGTTCTTTATCGTAGTAAAGATGCCGGTAGCTGTACACTGTTTCCCCCTGCAGTCTCTTGGAGAAAGATTGTTCGACCCCCGTCGTCAAAAAAGCCGAAAGGTCCCGGGATCTTCCGTCGTTGGCGTCTGATAAAGTCCGTTCCAGCCCTACGCCGTTTTTCCAGAGGATCCTCTTCGTAAGCCGGTAATTAAATCCCCCGGCATTAGTTAGCCGGTAGCCCTTGCGAAAACTCCGTATGATGTCTCCTCGGGAGGACCGAGTAAGCGTTTTCCCGCCAAAAAGCCTGATCGTGTTCTGGCTCGAGAACGCGTACCGCTTGTTAGGACGGTAATTGCCGCCCCAGGTGACCGTTTGCGAACGCAATCCGTCGCCGAATCCGAGCTTTTCTGAAACGGGAAAAATCTTCCCTCCTTTGTAACCCAGGTCAAGAGATCCTGTCGGTTTTCGCGAGCCATAGAAAGGCTTACCAAACCCCAGACCGTTATACATCACGTCAAGATCTGGCTGCATCGTGAATGCGCGGTCTTTGACCGAGGTCCCTCCCCACGAGCCGTAGGTCCCGTCAAAATCGGACGAATATCCGAAGGTCTGCCTCGCAACAGCCCGAATGTGCCTCTTCCAATACTCCGGCGTCCCAAACCTTGGATAAGCTTCTTTGAAAACGGGCTTCATGTCCTTGGGAAAACCCTCGGAGCCGTCGAAAAACCCCGCCGAAACTTTTTTACCGCCGCGCGCTTTCTTAAAAAGATCCGCCATGCCACGCCCGCCTCCCAAGACATAGGCTTCATAAAGTTCTTTGGCTTCAAAGAAACTTCCCAAGATATCTGCGGGAGAGGTCGTCTCGGGCATCGGGATCTCCTCCGCCTTACGGCCCTCCTGCACCTCTGAGGCTTCCGGCTCCTCTGCTTTTTGAGGCAAAATTTCGAGGGAAAACCAGTTGCCATCCTGCATGACGTTGTAAGAAACCGGCGCCCCAAAGCTCAAGACGATTTCGTCGAGCACGTAATAAGGCGCCTCAAGCGCGAATTTTTTCGTAAGCGTTGGATTTTCCCGGAAAAGGACCTGCTGAAGAAGCGTAGAATCTACGGGATTATTTTTTTTCATTTTGATCACCAGGGGCTTGGAAGGACGCCACCGGAGACTGAGCCCGTCCGGACCCGCATCGACCGTACCGGCGGGAAGAACCTCCTCCTCCCCGACAATTTCCAGAAAGGCCTTGTCTTCGCCTCCTCCCCAGCGGATATTCTCCGCGATAAAAAAAGGCGCCTCCTCTTCCTTGGCGGGCGCTTCAGTGGCCGCCTTTTCCGTCAGGCCTCCCGCCGCATTTTTTTTCTCTCCGGCGCTTGTTTCGGTGCTCTTTTGTGCCGCCTGGAGAATGCTTTCTTGCATCGCTTTCTCTTTTTTTTCAGCAGATGCCCGTTCAGGGGGATTGTCTTCCTGCGCAAAAAGAGCCGTACCCGTCCCGAGAAGAAAAGCAAGGGTTAGAAAAATCACGCCACAGCAAAAAAATAAGCCCCTTTTTGCTCCTGCACCTCCCGGCATCATTCTCTTTTGTCTCCGAACGTTCTTTTCAAAAAAACCCCCCGAAACGGGTTGGGGAGAGGCTCTAAAGACACTTCTCCCGTTTGGAGTATCCGGCTATTTATCGGCAAAGCCTAACCGAATATTCAGGAAAGACTTATGGAGAATTTAGGGAAATAAAAGCGAAGTCTACGAGGGTTGGGGCCAGGGGGGATCAACGCGACGGAAAATTCGGGCAAAAAAACGGCGGCGATTATCGTAGACGGAGATCTTTGCTCCGTCACGATATCGTCGTTTTGCACAAGCAAAACGGAGAGGGCGAGATTCGGCTCCTCCTCTGCCAGACAACGGCAGATCCGGTAGGCCACCCGCCCTTAAAACAGGACATCACGTCC